>ERZ779888.333-NODE-333-length-58532-cov-7.369137_pt1 | contig 58532 bp, 38 predicted proteins | sample MGYA00511245_ERZ779888 | MGnify/ENA primary metagenome ERZ779888 (study PRJEB29588, sample SAMEA2155255) | human gut metagenome | biome: human gut; feature: human-associated habitat; material: faeces | place: Denmark | collected 2008/2010 ...
GTGCCCAGCGCCACCACCTGCCGGTCGGGACTCAGCAGGCCGATGATCCAGGGAGCCAGCACATACATCATGATGGAGGCCGCCAGCATGATGCTCATGCCCAGCAGCACCGTGACCCAGCCCAGCCGGTTCACAAGATCCTTCCGCTTTGCGCCCACGCTCTGCCCGATCAGCGTCACGGCGGCGTTCTCCACGCCGTAGCCTGGCATGTAGCACAGGGCCTCCGTGGTGACGGCGAAGGAGTTGGCGGCGATGGCAATGGTACCCAGCGGCGCGATGATGCCGGTCATGACCACCTGGGCGCTGGTCATGACCACCTGCTCGATGGCGACCGGTATGCCCAGCTTCGCGGCGCGGCACAGCTGCGCCGGTACGAAGCGGAAGGTCTCGCCCTGCCGCAGGCCCAGCACGGGGGAGCGCAGCAGGAAAATACACATGATAATAGCTATGGTGACCTCAGACAGCGCCGTTCCCAGCGCCGCAGTGTCCGAGAACCCGGTGGCTTCCGCCGCCTGACGGAAAACGGGCAGCGCACCCTCCGGCAGATAAGCCGACACATCCGCCCCGGCCGCAAGAGCCCGGCGAAGCGCGGCCGCACTGGGGAAAATACCTTCTCCCGGCAGTTCCCGCTCGTCATAAGCGCTTCCCTCCCGCTTCAGCGCGAGAAAATCCAGTTTTCCCCGCGCCGCGCGCAGATAGGCCAGTGCCAGAATGTCATTGGGGAAAAGAGACTCTCCCAATCCTGCAAAATAGGCCTCGGCCGTACCGGCCGCGCCCCGCGCGGGCGTTTGGGTCTCTTCTTTTTCGGCCAACACTGAAAGGCGGGAAAGATCGCCGCTCTCACTGCCAAAGGTCAGCGTATCCACCCCCAGCCGACTGAGGATCTCCACCCCTGCCCCGGCAAAATAAGCAGCCGAGGCACAGGCATAGGGAAAGGGCAGTTCCAGCACCAGATCCGCCCCGGCCGCAAGCGCCATTGCCGCGCGCGGAACAGGCGGCAGAACGGCCGCTTCGCCGCGCTGGGTAAAGTTTCCGCTCATCAGACACACAACCAGTCCCTCTTCCCGCGCGCGGGAAATAAGGCGGGCGTGTCCCCGGTGGATCGGGTTGAATTCGCAGATGATGCCGATGTGCTTCATGTGTTTTCCTTCTTTACCGCATAAAAAATTTAAAAAATTCCCTTTTTCGTCCCGGGAGTGATTGAAAAAAAGTGAAAGCTATGTTATAATAGGAGCCGAATGAAATTCTTCTGGAGGCTTCTTATGAATATTCTGGTTGTCAACGCGGGCTCCAGCTCGCTCAAATATCAGCTGCTGGACACCCGATCCGGACAGGTCTTTGCCAAGGGTATCTGCGAGCAGATCGGCGACAGGGACCGCGCCCTTATCGACCACAAACAACTGGTAAAAGGCTTGCGGGTGAAAGAAAATCACCCCATGAAGACCCATGCCGATGCCATGAAACTGGTGGTGGAAAAACTGCTGGACAGCGAATACGGCTGTATTCACAGCATGGATGAGATTGAGGCGGTCGGCCACCGTATCGTGCACGGCGGTCCCTATTTCTCGCACTCCATTCTGCTCAATGAAGAGGTGTTGGCAACGCTCCGTAAATGCCATGATTTCGCCCCGCTCCATACCGGCGCACACATCGAAGGCATTGAGGGATGCCTTGCCGTCATGCCCAAAAAACCGCAGGTGCTGGTGTTTGACACCGCTTTCCACCAGACCATGGCGCCCGAGGCCTATGTCTACCCCCTGCCCTATGAAATTTATGAAAAATATGCCGTCCGCCGCTATGGCGCGCACGGCACTTCGCACCGCTTTGTGACCGGCGAAATGTGCCGCATCCTCGGCCGGACCGAGGGCACGAAGATTGTCACCTGCCACATCGGAAACGGCTCCTCCATCTCGGCCGTAAAAGACGGCAAAGTCATGGATACCTCCATGGGCTTCACGCCGCTGGCCGGTGTGGAAATGGGCACGCGCTGCGGCGATATTGATCCTGCCATCGTTCCCTATCTGATGGAAAAAATGAACCTCTCGACCGAGGAAGTCGGAACGCTGATGAACAAAAAATCGGGCTTTCTTGGCATCACCAAGGGTTATTCTTCGGATTCCCGCGTGCTGGAAGAGGCCATTTCCAACGGCCCTGCCGACCCGCACTATGAACTGTGCAACCTGGCCGTCAACATTCTCAAACATCAGATCAAGAAATACATCGGCGCCTACGCCGCCATCATGAACGGCCTGGATGCCGTGGTGTTCACCGCCGGCATCGGCGAAAACAATCCGCACCTGCGCGAGATTGTCTGCGAGGATATGGACTTCTTCGGCATTGAGATCGACAAAGAGCTGAACGCCAAAATGCTCCGGCAGGACAACATCGTCAAACTCTCCACCGATGCCTCCCGCGTGGCGGTCTATCTCATCCCCACCAACGAGGAACTGATGATCGCCAGAGACACCGAAGCGCTTGTTTCGGCCGCACACTGAAAGTATACCACAACGCGCCGGTTTTGGCAAGTGCCGCCGGCGCTCGTTCCGTGAAAAGGAGTTATTATGAGCAAAAAACTTGAAAAGCTGACGGATTTTTCCGGCGTCACCGGCCCGGTGCTGACAGTCGTCATGGACGGCGTGGGGCTTGCGCCCGACGGCCCCGGCAACGCCGTCAAAGAAGCCTACACCCCCAATCTGGACGCTCTTATGGCCAACTATCCGACTGTCAGACTGAAGGCGCACGGCACGGCCGTGGGTCTCCCCTCCGATGACGACATGGGCAACTCCGAGGTCGGCCACAACGCGCTGGGCGCGGGTCAGGTGTTCGCGCAGGGTGCCAAGCTGGTCTCCAATTCGATCGAATCGGGTAAAATGTTCGAGGGCACGACCTGGCACGAGCTGATCGGCAATGTCAAGAAAAACAACAGCACCCTTCATTTTCTCGGCCTCTTCTCGGATGGTAACGTGCACTCGCACATCGACCATCTGAAGGCCATGATTGTCCGCGCCAAAGAAGAGGGCGTTCACACCGTCCGGATTCACATTCTGCTGGACGGCCGGGATGTGGGCGAGACCTCGGCGCTGGATTATGTCCTGCCCTTTGAGGACTTTTTGTCCGGCCTCAACAAAGACGGATTTGATGCAAAAATTGCCAGCGGCGGCGGCCGGATGAAGATTACCATGGATCGCTATGAGGCCAACTGGCCGATGGTGGAGGCCGGATGGCACACGCATGTGCTGGGCGAGGGCCGCACTTTTGTCAGCGCTGAAGAAGCCATCAACACCTACCGCGCCGAATACAAGGTCATCGACCAGGATCTGCCCGCCTTCGTCATTGCCAAGGACGGCAAACCGCTGGGTACGGTGAACGACGGCGACAGCGTGGTTTTCTTCAATTTCCGCGGTGACCGCTCAATCGAGATCTCCAAGGCTTTCGACGCGCCCGAAGGCGCTTTTGACAAATTCGACCGCGTGCGCGTGCCGAAGGTGGTCTATGCCGGTATGCTGGAATATGACGGCGACCTGCATATCCCGAAAAAATACCTTGTCAACCCGCCCGAAATCACCAACACCATGAGCGAATATCTGGCCGGAACCGGCGTTTCTCAGCTGGCCATTTCCGAAACGCAGAAATTCGGCCATGTCACCTACTTCTGGAACGGCAACCGATCCGGTAAATTTTCAGAAAAGCTGGAGACCTATATTGAAATTCCCTCCGATGTCGTGCCTTTTGAACAGCGCCCGTGGATGAAATGCGCCGAGATCACCGACAAACTGATCGAATGTCTGCGCTCCGGTAAATACCGCTACCTGCGCGTCAACTTCCCCAACGGCGATATGGTGGGTCACACCGGCTCACTGGCGGCCACCCGCTGCGCCATGGAAGCGCTTGACCTTCAGCTGGGTCGTCTGCTTCCCGTCATTGACGAGCTGCACGGCGCGGCGCTCATCACGGCCGACCACGGCAACGCCGACGAGATGTATGAAGTGGACAAGAAGACCGGCGCACCCAAAGTGGGCAAGGACGGCCGCTACAAGGCCAAGACCAGCCACACGCTCAACCGTGTGCCCTGCATCATCTATGACAACACCGAGGCAAAAACGCACTATACCGTAAAGGAAGACAAAGGTCAGTTCGGCCTTTCGGATGTGGCGGCCACCATGGTGAACCTCATGGGCTACAAGGCACCCGGAATGTGGGACGAAAGCATGATCGAAGTAAAATAACGAAAGAGAGCCCGGCTGCGGCCGGGCTCTCTTCTTGCAAAAAGGCCGGCACTTTGTGTCGGCCTTTTTGCTTTTTATCTGCGTTTTTCGGACACTTCGGGCAGGATGATCCGGGAAAGGAATTCGTCCGCCGTGTGCGTGCCAAGGTCGCCCTCTCTGCGGGAACGGACGGCCACCGTTTCCTCGGCCACTTCCTTGTCGCCGATGACCAGCATATAGGGCAGTTTTTCCAACTGCGCGTTGCGGATCTTTTTGCCGATGGTCTCGTTGCGGTCATCCACCTCGGTGCGGATGCCTGCCGCTTCCAGTTTGGCTTTGAGCGCAAAGGCATAGTCAAAATGCTCCTCTCCGATGGGCAGGATACGCACCTGTGTGGGAGCCATCCAGGTCGGGAGCGCGCCGGCATATTTTTCAAGCAGATAGGCCAGCGTACGCTCGTAACAGCCAAGACTTGTGCGGTGAATGATATACGGCCGCACCTTTTTGCCGTCCCGGTCGGTATATTCCATATCGAACTGTTCGGCCAGCAGCTGGTCAATCTGGATCGTTACGATGGTATCCTCTTTGCCGAAAACATTTTTATACTGAATGTCCAGTTTCGGCCCGTAGAAGGCCGCCTCGCCGACACCGATCTTATATTTCACGCCAAGGTCATCCAGAATGGTCTTCATGACGCCCTGCGCTTCGTCCCATTGCTCTTTCGTGCCGATATACTTTTCACGATTTTCCGGATCCCACTGGGAGAAACGGAAAGAGCAGTCCTCCAGCATCCCCACCGTATCCAACAAATGCTTGGCCAGCTCCAGACAGCCGCGGAATTCGGCCTCCAGCTGATCGGGGCGCAAAATGAGGTGCCCTTCCGAAATGGTAAACTGGCGCACCCGGATAAGACCGTGCATTTCGCCAGAATCCTCGTTGCGGAAAAGCGTGGAGGTCTCTCCCAACCGCATGGGCAGTTCGCGGTAAGAGCGCGCTTTGTTAAGGAACACCTGATATTGGAAGGGACAGGTCATCGGGCGGAGCGCAAAGCACTCCTTGCTGTAATCATTGGGGTCGCCCAGCACAAACATGCCGTCCAGATAGTGATCCCAGTGGCCTGAGATCTTATAAAGTTCGCGTTTGGCCATATACGGGGTCTTGGTCAGCAGATAGCCGCGCTTTTGCTCCTCGTCCTCCACCCAGCGCTGCAGGAGCTGCACCACGCGCGCGCCCTTGGGCAGCAGAATCGGCAGGCCCTGTCCGATGACATCCACCGTGGTGAAATATTCCAGCTCGCGGCCGATCTTGTTATGGTCGCGGCGGCGCGCTTCTTCCAGAGCCGCCAGATGCGCGTTCAGTTCATCCTTGCTGGGGAAAGCGGTGCCGTAGATCCGCTGAAGCATTTTGTTTTTCTGATCGCCGCGCCAGTAAGCGCCGGTGCACTGCGTCAGTTTTACGGCCTTGACCACGCCGGTTGAATGAAGATGCGGGCCGGCGCAAAGATCGGTAAATTCGCCCTGCCGGTAAAAGCTGATCTCCTGGCCATCGGGCAATTCGCGGATGAGCTCCTCTTTATAGGGTTCCCCGCGCTCTTCCATCAGCTTTACAGCCTCTTCCCGGGAAAGCGTGAAGCGCTCGATCTTCAGATTTTCTTTGATGATTTTCTTCATCTCGGACTCCAGCGCCGAAATGGCCGCCGCGTCAAAGGGCGTTTCGGCGTCAAAGTCATAATAAAAGCCGTCCTCGATCGCCGGGCCGATGGTCAGCTTCACGGCCGGATACAGCCGCTTGACCGCCTGTGCCAGAATGTGCGCCGCCGTATGGTTGAAGACATGGCGACCTTCCTCTTCACCGAAGGTCAACAGTTCCACCGCGCAGTCCGAAGAAAGCGGCGCGGAGAGTTCGGTCACTTTGCCGTCCACCTTGGCGGCCAGTACGGCACGGGTCATCAGTTCGGCCGCGCGCGCAGCTTCATAAACCGAGACAGGCGCCTCAAAACACATCTCTTTTTCCGGAAATTTCACACGGAACATAGAAAAATCACTCCTTTATATCTGCATTTTCTTTTAAAAAACAAACACACCCCGACGGCCGCCCGAAGGCGTCGTCGGGGTGTGGAATTTCCGCACGGTTCCACCCGATCGTTTCACTTTATCGCTATTCAAAACAGCAGTCGGGCGGTACCCTTTCCGTTGCGGTACGGAGAGCTTTTCAGCTGCCGCTCTCTCTCTTTGCGCACGCGCGGGTGGGCTTGTTCCGACCACGGGGTCTCATTTTTTCTTGCGGTTGTATTCGCTGGTTGGATTGAGGAAGTTGCGCCAGTCAAGGTCGCCCCGATCCAGCGCCATAATCAGCACCTCGGCCGTGGCAATGTTGGTGGCCACCGGAATGTTGTAGCGGTCACAGGCGAGAAGCAACTCTTCTCCTTCCGCATCGTAAGGTGCGCCGGGGCGCGTGTCGCGGAAGTAAAGCAACACATCAATCTCATTATAGGCTACGCGGGTGGCCAGCTGCTGTTCACCGCCCTGCACACCGGTCAGCATCCGTTCGATTTTCAGGCCGGTTGCCTCCGAAATGTATTTGGCCGTGATGCTGGTGGCACAGAGATTGTGCCTGCTGAGAATGCCGCAATAGGCAATGCAGAACTGCGTCATCAGTTCTTTTTTTATATCGGCGGCAATAATTGCGATCTCCATACCCGGCACCTCTCTTTCAAAGTCTCTCGTGTTAGGGCAACGGCAGCGTTCCAGCCCACATGGCGGCGGGCTTCGCTCCTGCTACTGCTTTTATGATTATAGCACACTCCGGCGCGGAAGTCAATGCAAAAATAAATTTTTCTCTTTGTTGTCGGTTTCCTGCTTTTTCCGAAAAGGAAAAGGCCGTTGCCACAGCAACAGCCTTTTTCTTTTTTACTCTGCGTCCTCAGGCATAGCTTCCTCGGCCGCGGAGACTTCTTCCAGAAGTGCGCGGATGGAAAGGCTGACCTTCTGCTTTTCGTTGTCGATCTCAATGATCTTGGCATCGACGCACTGGCCAATCTCCAGCACATCGGCAGGCTTGCCGATGCGGGTCATGGCGATCTGGGAAATGTGAATGAGGCCGTCCACACCGTCAATGATCTCCGCAAAAGCGCCGAAAGGCATCATGCTCACGATCTTGACCGGTACCACATCGCCCACATGGTAGTTGTTGGTGAAGATGAACCAAGGGTTGGTGTCCTCGGTCTTGTAGCCAAGCGAGATGCGCTTCTTTTCACGGTCGAAGGATTTGACATAGACCGTGACGGTCTCGCCGACCGACAGCACATCGGCAGGGCTCTTGATGTGCTTCCAGGACAGCTCGCTGGTGTGAACCATGCCGTCCACGCCGCCGAGATCCACAAAAGCACCGTAGCTGGTCATGCTCTTGACCACGCCGGTATACTGCTTGCCTTCCTCGATCGAAGACCAGAAAGCCTCTTCCTTGGCGCGGCGCTCTTCGCGCAGGACCGCACGGATGGAGCCGATGGCCTTGTGGCCGGGCTCTTTGATTTCAATGATCTTGAATTTCACATTTGTGCCCTTGAGCGGCGCGAGATCGCCATCCTTCGGAACGCCGGACTGGGATGCGGGGATGAAGATGCGGCTGCCATACACATAAACGATCACGCCGCCTTTGACCACATCGGCCACGGGCGCTTCCAGAACCTCTCCGGCCTCCTTGGCTTCTTCAACTTTTTTGAAGTTCTTGCCGGAGTCCACGCGGCGCTTGTCCAGCTCCGCCACGCCGTCCACATCGCTCACGCGGATGACTTTGGCTTCCACCGAATCACCGACATGGAAGGCCTCGGTCAGTTTTACAGAAGGATCGTCAGTGACGCGGTCGGCTTTGATATAGCCGGTTACGCCGGTGCCGAGATCCAGTTGAAGCTCTGTATCGTCAACATGGGTCACGATACCGGTCACGATTTCTCCTGTATTTAAAGTTTTGATTGTTGCGCTGTCGAGCATTTCCGCAAAGTTTTCCTGTTCGCTCATTGTTTGATATACCTCCTCAATTATGTTCGACGGGGTGGATGCCCCGGCGACAATACCCACTTTGCGATGGGCTAATGAAAACGCCCTGAGAACAGACAGATTCTCCGTGTCCGTGACCCACAGTGTGTCAGCGCAGAATTCCCTGCAGATGCGGTAGAGCTTTTCGGTATTGGAGCTCTTTCGACCGCCGATGACCACCATGCCGTCGCAGATCCGGGCAAGGGAAGCGGCTTTTGTCTGTCGCAGATCCGTAACATTACATATTGTATCAAAAAAACATGCGTTTGTATAGAGTTTTTTTAAAATTTTTTGGCATTTTCGCCATTCCGCCAAATTTTGGGTAGTTTGAGCCACGATCACAGGTACTTTTGAACAAAGAACAGCCCGAAGCGGGCCGGAAAGTGCGGCATTTAATTCCCCGGCGTCGGCAAAAACATATTTTTCGCCCGAGAAGCAACTGAGAATTCCCTTTACCTCCGGATGCGCGGCGTCACCGATGCAGATGAACACATTTTTAAGCGCGCCCTCCCCCGCCGAGGCTTCTTTTGCGATCCGGTGGATTTTGGTCACGAACGGGCAGGTCGCATCCACAAAAGAAAATCCGGGATGTTCCGCGGCAAGCGCGCGCAGGGTCTCCTTTGTCCGGCAGGGGACGCCGTGTGCCCGGATAAACACCGTCACCGGCGCGTCGGGCGTTGCCCCGGCCGCCAGAGCCGGCAGTTCTTCTTCCTTCACCGTGCGCACGCCGGCCGATTCCAGCATCCGGAGGTAGGTCTCGTTGTGAATGAGCTGCCCCAGTACCGCCAGCGTTTCGCCGGGGCGCCTGTCGCGCATCCGTTGCTCCACGGCCACGGTGGCCGCCCGTACGCCGGGACAGAACCCGGCGTTTTCCGCCACGATCACCCGGCTCATTTCACGCCTTCCCCAAGGCGGCAGATCTCCTCAAAAATCATCCGGGTGATCCGCTCGTATTCTCCCGATTTGCCCGGTTCGTAGTGAAAATCCGCAAACGGAATGGGTTTTCCCACCACCACGGTGGCGCGCCGGAAAAATTTCCAGCGATAATCTTTCATTTTTATATGTACCGGCAGAATCTGCACCCCGGTGTGTGCGGCGATCAGCGCCGCCCCCTGCTTGACCGGCGTACCGGCCGGATCCTGACCCGGATAGCGGTGTCCCTGCGGAAACATCCCGACGCTTACGCCGCGCGAGAGCAATGCGATTGTGTTTTTCACCGCGCCCACGCCGCCCTTTTGCCGGGCGACCGGATACGCGCCGAGCCAACGGACCACCCGCCCCAGCACCGGCACGCGGAACAGCTCCTCTTTGGCCATAAAATGCGGTTGTTGACGATGGGTCGCCAACGCGATAAGAATCGGATCCACCACCGACTGGTGATTGGCGCAGACCAGATAGGGACCGTCCTTGCGCCGCGGCTCGTTCCCCGAACCGCGCACCCGTGTGCGGAAAACCAACCGGAAAGGCCAGTACAAGAGAAAATGAAAGATCCGGTAAAAAACGCTTTTCATTCAAGCGCCCCCTTTTCGCGGCAAAGGCGGATAATCTCATCGGCCGTCTCTTCCACATCCATATCGGAATTATCCAACAGCACGGCGTCCGGCGCGGCCACGGCCGGCGCCACCGCGCGGTTGCGGTCATTTCCGTCCCGTTCGCGCATTTCGCGAAGTACCGACTCATAGTCGGCCGGCATTCCTTTTTCCTGCAACTCCAGCGTCCGGCGGCGGGCGCGCGCTTCATCGCTGGCGGTCAGAAACACTTTCACATCCGCCCCCGGCAAAATCACCGTGCCGATATCCCGCCCGTCCATGATTACACTGTTTTTCTCGGCCACATTCCGTTGTGTGGAAAGCAAGAACTGCCGCACGGCCGGCAGAGCCGACACAGCCGAGGCATACATGGAAATCTCCGGCTCGCGGATGCGGTCGCCCGGGTCTTTTCCGTTGAGAAAGACCCGCTGTCCGCCCGCTTCATACCGCATTTCAATCGAGATTTCCGGCAGACAGGAGAGGATCCCGTCCGCATCGGTGCGGGCAATACCTTTATCCCGTACGTACAGTCCGACCGTGCGGTAAAGCGCGCCGGTATCCACATAAATGATGCCCAGTTTGCGGGCAATCAGTTTGGCCACGCTGCTTTTTCCCGCCCCGCTGGGGCCGTCAATGGCAATTCGGATCATCTTTTTCTCCCTTTCATTCATTGGACTGACAGGTTATGTAAGCGGCGGCGGCTTCCCCCGCGCACACCGCGCTGGAAAAAGCGATCTGCAGATTGAATCCGCCGGTATAAGCCGAAAGATCCAGCAGTTCTCCTGCAAAAAAGAGCCCCGGAACCAGGCGGGAAGCCATGGTGCGCGGATTCACCTCGGAAAGCGACACGCCGCCGCGGGTCACGATCGCCTCGGCCATCGGGCGGAAATCCGCCACAGGAACGCTCAGGCATTTGAGAAGCTCTAAAAAGCGCCGGCGTTCCTCGCGCGTGACTGCGTTGGTCTTCTTTTGCGGGTCGATCCCCGAGCGCGCCACCATCGGCGCAATCAGTTTGTGCGGCAGCAAATCGCAGAGCGAATTTTCAAAAGATTTGTTCTTGTACTTATTAAAATCAGACAAAAGACGGGCGTCCAGTGTTTTTTCGTCCAGCGCCGGTTTCAGGTCGATTCGGATCTCATAGCGCCCGGGAGTCATCTCCCGCAAGTGGGCCGAAGCGGAAAGCACCAGCGGCCCGGAAAGACCGAAGTGCGTAAAAAGCAATTCTCCGAAATCCGAAAAAATTTCCGTTTTTCTGACGGTATCAAATACCGTGAGCCGCACATTCCGGAGCGAAAGTCCCTGGCATTGCGCGCAGAAATCTCCTTTTTCCACCAACGGCACCAGCGAGGGAAAAAGCGGCGTGACCGTGTGCCCCAGCGCCCGCGCAAAGCGGTAGCCGTCCCCGGTCGAACCGGTCAGCGGATAGGAAGCGCCGCCGGTGGCCAGGATGACCGCCCCGAAGCGGTCGCTTTGTTCCCCGCAACAGACCCTGAATCCGTTCTCTTCTTTTTGAATCTCCGTCACGCGGGCGTGCACCGTCCGGACGCCCGCCGTCCGGCAGGCGTCTCCCAGTGCGTTGGCCACATCGGCGGCTTTGTCCGACACCGGAAAGACCCGGTTCCCCCGCTCTACTTTGAGCGGCACGCCAAGGCTCTCGAAAAGCGCCTCGGTATCCTCGGCGGAAAAGCGGCTGTAGGCCGAATAAAGAAAGCGGGCGTTTTCGGGAATGTTGGCAAAAAAATCTTCCCTTGTGCAGTGGTTGGTCAGGTTACAGCGTCCCTTTCCGGTAATGCGGAGCTTACGCCCGCAGATCTCGTTGCGCTCAAAAAGCGTGACCGGCGCACCGCTCTTCGCCGCGTAAAGGGCGGCGGTCAGTCCCGCCGCCCCACCGCCGACAACGGCCAGCCGCTGTTCATGTTCCATCGCTGTTTTCATCAGTTGTTTTTATCATAGACATCATATTCGTCCCAGATGCTCTCCAGACGGTCCAGCCGCCTGGAAACCTCGTCGTGTTTCTGCAGGGATACCGCCGCCACCATGGCGTTGATGATGCTGAGCGGCGCCACCAGCGAATCGACGAAAGAGGCCATATCGCTGCGGGCCGTGAGCAACTGGTCGCACCCTGCGGCCAACGGAGACTGCGCGCTGTCGGTCAGCGCCACCACATCCGCCCCGGCGTTGTGCGCGAACTCCACCGCGCGCACCGTGCGCTTGGAATAGCGCGGGAAACTGATGGCAATCAGCACATCCTCAGGGCCGATTGTCAGGATCTGCTCGAACACCTCGCTGCCGGAAGTACCGGTCACGGGTGTGAGATTGTCAAACATCATCCGGAAATTGAAAGTCAGAAAATCCGCCAGCGAAGCGGAGGAACGCACCCCGAGAATATAGATCCTGCGCGCCCTCACGATCTTGTCTACCGCCGCGTTGAAGGCCGTGCGGTCAAGTCCCTCCAGCGTGTGCCGGATCTTGTCCGCGTCACCCAGCAGAACCTTATCCAGAATGGTATCCTTATCCATCAGGTTATCGGCCACCTCCATGCGCTGGGCGGCGGTCAGGTGCGTGCGCGCCATCTCCTGAAGCGCCCGCTGGAGACCGGGATAACCGTCAAAGCCGAGTTCATCGGCAAAACGCACCACCGTGGATTCCGACACATGGACCAGCGCCCCCAGACGGGAGGCCGTCATATAGGCCGCCCGGTCATAATGCTCCAGAATATAAGCGGCAATCTGGCGCTGTCCCTTGGAAAAGCCGGACATCCGCTCCGACATATATTTTAAAAGGTTCTGTTTCATTTGTCATCCTCCGACATGAAATACCGGCACATCTTTCCTTATTATACAGGACAACCCCCGAAAAGTCAAGAAGAAAATGCACGCTCTTTCCGGCCGGCAAGAAAACCTTTTCAACATTTTCTGACAAATTTGCAAAAACCCCTTTACAAGTCATTTGCGTTGTGCTATAATACGCACGAACGCTTGAGAACACTACACGGCAGATGCGTATGGTGAAGCAAAGTCCATATTTTTACGCACCCGGAATAGGTTCTTCCTTTCGCGGGGGCTTTTTTTGTAAATAAAAAGGCCGTGCGGGAAAAGAACTGCGGTTCCCGGTTCAATTCAAAACCAAATACGGAGGAAAAAACATGAAACTCGTCTACAATGTGAGTACCAAACCCCGTGAGATCGGTTACGGCAAATTGCTGGTCTTTGCCTTCCAGCAGCTTCTGGCCATTCTGGCCGCGACCATCGCCGTTCCCGCCATCGTCGGAAACGGAATGTCGGCCTCCGCCGCGCTCTTCGGCGCCGGCGTCGGCACGCTGGTCTATCTTTGCTTTACCAAATTCAGAAGCCCCGTGTTCCTCGGCTCTTCCTTCGCCTTCATCGGTTCGATGTTCGCGGCTTTCGCCGGTGGCGTTTCCATGTCGGTCGGCTACCTTGGCCTGCTCATCGGCGCCGGCATGGCAGGGCTTGTTTATGTCATCATCGCGCTGGTGGTCAAATTTGCCGGCGTCAAGTGGATCAATAAACTGATGCCCGCCGTGGTCATCGGCCCCACCGTGGCTCTCATCGGTCTTTCGCTGGCCGTGAACGCCGTGAACGACGCCGTGGGTGTGAAGCTGAACGCAGACGGAGTCCGCCCCATGGACGGTCACGCCGCCATCTGCCTCCTGTGCGCGCTGGTCACACTGGCTGTGGTCATCATCTGCTCGGTCTACGGAAAAAAGATGACCAAAATGATCCCCTTCATCCTCGGTATTCTGGCCGGCTATGCCGTGGCCGCCATCTTTACGGTCATCGGCATTGCAAGCGGCAACGAAATGCTCAAGATCATCGACTTCACCAAATTTCAGCATATGCAGTGGTACCCCGACTTCTCTTTCCTTGAGGCCTTCAAGGGCAACTACAACTTCGGTTCGGTCGGCTCCTTCGGTTCTTATCTGGCCGTGCTGGCCGTGGCCTATGTGCCGGTGGCCTTCGTGGTCTTTGCCGAACATATCGCCGACCACAAAAACCTTTCCTCCATTATTGAATCCGATCTTCTTGAAAATCCCGGCCTTGCCCGCACGCTGTTGGGCGACGGCGTCGGCTCGGTGGCAGGCGCTTTCTTCGGCGGATGCCCCAACACCACCTATGGCGAATCGGTCGGCTGTGTGGCCATCTCCGGAAACGCCTCTGTGTGGACCATCTTCACCACGGCGCTGATGGCCATCGTCATCTCCTTCTTCGCACCCTTTGTCACCTTCCTTTCCACCATTCCCTCCTGCGTCATGGGCGGCGTGTGCATCTCCCTTTACGGCTTCATCGCGGTTTCCGGTCTCAAGATGGTGCAGAAAGTGGATCTGGAAGACAACGGCAACCTCTTCACGGTCTCGGCCATTCTCATCACGGGTGTCGGCGGTATGGCTCTGCGCATCGGCAAAATCAATCTCACGGCCATCGCCTGCGCCCTGATTCTCGGGATCCTCACCAACCTGCTGGTTTCCCGCCGTCACAAAAAGGCCGGCAATACCGAAAACAGCGAAGACAAACAGTAAACATCATACCGAATGAAAAGGCCGCCCGAAAAGGGCGGCCTTTTTGTCTTGACATTCGCACCGGCGTTTGATATAATAAGAAAAGATTTTGAATAAGGAGAATTCCTATGACGATTTATGACGAACTGGTAGCCCGCGGCCTGATCGCGCAGGTCACGGACGAAAAAGAAATCAAAGAACTCATCAATGCGGGCAAGGCCACTTTTTACATCGGATTTGACCCCACGGCCGATTCGCTTCATGTCGGTCACTTCATGGCGCTTTGCCTTATGAAACGGTTGCAGATGGCCGGCAACCGGCCGGTGGTGCTGGTCGGCGGCGGGACAGGCTATATCGGCGACCCCTCCGGCCGCACCGATATGCGCTCCATGATGACTCCGGAAACCATCCGGCACAACTGCGACTGCTTCAAAAAGCAGATGAAGCGTTTTATTGATTTCGGAGAGGGCAAGGCCATAATGGTCAACAACGCCGACTGGCTCCTGAAACTCAATTACATCGACCTTCTGCGCGAGGTGGGCGCCTGCTTCTCCGTCAACAAAATGCTGACGGCCGAATGTTATCGTCAGCGCATGGAAAAGGGCCTTTCTTTCCTTGAATTCAACTACATGATCATGCAGTCCTACGATTTTTATCATCTTTATCAGAACTATGGGTGCAACATGCAGTTTGGGGGCGACGACCAGTGGTCGAATATGTTGGGCGGCACCGAGCTCATCCGCAAGAAGCTCGGCAAAAACGCCTATGCCATGACCATTACCCTGCTCCTCAATTCCGAGGGGAAGAAAATGGGCAAGACCGCCAGCGGCGCCGTCTGGCTGGATCCCCAAAAGACCACGCCCTTTGAATTTTATCAGTACTGGCGCAATGTCGGCGACCGGGATGTTCTCAAATGCATCCGGATGCTCACCTTCCTGCCCCTGTCGGAAATTGACAAGATGGACCACTGGCAGGGAGAAGAACTCAACCGCGCCAAGGAGATCCTCGCCTTTGAACTGACCAAACTGGTGCACGGAGAAGAAGAGGCGAAAAAAGCCGAGGAAAGCGCCAAAGCGCTCTTTGGTGCCGGCAGTGCTTCCAACGCGCCCACCGAAAAGCTGACGGAAAGCGATCTGACCGACGGCGTGGCCGATATTCTCACGCTTCTTTGCAGATCCGGGCTGGCCGCTTCCCGCTCGGAAGCGCGGCGCAATGTGGAACAGGGCGGCGTCAGCGTCAACGGCGAAAAAGTGACCGACATCCGCAAGACCTACGGTGCGGCCGAACTGAGCGAAGGCCTGCTCCTTAAAAAAGGGAAGAAATCCTACCGGAAGGTGGTGCTCTGAATCATGAGATACAAAACCGAACTGCACTGCCACAGTGCCCCGGTCAGCACCTGTTCCCTCATTTCCCCGGAAGAGATTGTCCGGAAGTACAGCGCGGCAGGCTATCAGAGCGTGGTGCTTTCCAATCATTTCAGCCGCGTCACCTTTAAAAACATGGAAAGAACCGGGTTTCCGGATACATGGGACGGCAAAGTGGATTATTTTATGAGTGACTATCGCCGCTTTGAGGCGGCGGCGCGCTCTGCCGGCATTTCTCCGATCTTCGGCGCGGAAATCCGCCTTGACTGCCACGCGGAGACCGATTTCCTGCTCTTTGGGGTGACCGAGGACTATCTGCGGCAAACGCCGGATCTGCTTTCCTTCTCGGTCAGGGAATTTTCCGCTTCGGTGCGCGGCGCCGGCATCCTGCTTTTTCAGGCGCATCCCTTCCGCAACGGCATGGTCGTGACCGACCCGCGTCTGCTGGACGGACTGGAAGTTTACAATGCCCACCCCGGCCAGCATTCCCGCAATGATTTTGCCGAGCTCTGGGCCGACCGGTTCCATCTGCTCAAAAGCTCGGGTACCGACCTGCACGCCCAAGATTATCCCATCGGCGGCGGGATTGAAACCGCCTTCCCTGTGACCGACAGCAAAGAACTTTTAAGCGTGCTGAAAAGCGGCGCTTATACCCTTATCAAGGCCGGACAACCGGGGCTTGACAACTAACAACTGACCTGATAAAATATCCGGCCCGGATGTTTTTTATCAGGCCAGATAAAAAAGGACCGGAGCGTTGCTCCGGTCCTTTTTTGTTACTTCTCAGTAAGAAGCAGGCACCTTTTCCTCGGTTTCCGCCTCTGCGTTTTCTCCCTCGCCGGCCGCTTCCTCGGCCGCCAGCGCCGTTTCATAGGCCTCGATCACCGCTTTTTCCAGCGTGGCGCGGAACGGGGCGTTGATGGGGTGTACAATGTCGCGGTAGGTTTCGTCCGGGTTCTTGCGACTGGGCATGACGATAAAGAATTTTTCCCGTGCGTGAATCACTTTGATATCATGCACGGCCAGCTGACCGTCGAAGGTGACCGATACGACAGCCTTCATCGGGCCGTCATGGAAAAGCTTGCGTACCTTTACATCTGTGATTTGCATGTTTTTTTCCTCCATTGCTGTTTTTTATGCTGTGCTGGTATTTTCTATCTGCTCATAGTATAAATTGTTTTTGTGGAATCTATTCAATCGGAATGTGTGTGTTTCGTGAAAAAAGAAAAGAAGGTGTAAACAATAAAGTCGAAATTTCGCAACATATGGTCGCAAGTGCCTGAAAACAGGAAAGCCCCGTACCTTTGAAAGAATATTTTCCGCTCCAAAACGCCAAGCCAATTAAAAAGGAGGGTCTTTTATGTCTTTGCCGAACACGCACCACGCTCCCGCCGAAATCGCGGCCGCACTTTCCGGCGCCAAAGAAATCTTTTTTTGCGGCATCGGCGGTATTCATATGTCCGCGTTGGCCGAGTTCTGTCTTTGCCGCGGCTTCCGGGTGCACGGTTCGGACCGTGTGGAAAGCGAAACAACAACGCGCCTCCGGCGGCATGGGGCGCGGGTCTTTATCGGCCATGACGCCGCGCATATCACCGGCGCGGACGCGCTGATCTACACGCTGGCCCTCTCCCCCGGCAACCCCGAATATGCCGCCGCCGGACGGCTGGGCATTCCCTGTATCTCGCGGGCAGATTTTCTGGGTTACCTCATGTCGGATTATCCCCGACGCATCGGTGTGGCCGGCAGTCACGGCAAAAGCACCGTCACCGCGCTGCTGGCAGAAATTTTTCATACCGCCGGGCGCAATCCGTCGGTGCTGTGCGGTGCGCCGATGCGCCCTTTTGACAGTTCCTTTCTCATCGGCGCGGGCGATGATTTTATTTTCGAGGCCTGCGAGTACCGCGATTCGTTTCTGTGCTTTTCCCCCACGATCGCCCTGCTTCTCAATACCGATCTTGACCATGTGGATTATTTCAAAGACAAAGAAAGCATCTGCCGCTCCTTTGCCGCTTTTGCCGCCCTGCCCGGGAAAGACGGCGCGCTTCTTTACAATGCGGATGACGAGGGGGCCCGGGCGGCCGCGGCGCAGACCCCCGCGAAAACATACGCCTTTTCTCTGTCTCCGGGTGCGGACTTTTTCCCACAGGAGGTCACGGAGCAAAACGGATTCTTCTCTTTTCTCCCGGTCACACCCGCGGGCGCACTGCCGCGCGTAACGCTCTGTGTGCCGGGACGACACAATGTTTATAATGCGCTGGCCGCCATCGGCGCGGCCACGCTGTCCGGCCTGCCCGGGGACGTCATTTCCAAAAGCGTTTCCCTTTTCCACGGCGCAGGGCGGCGCATGGAATATCACGGCCTTTTCTGCGGTGCGCGGCTTTATGACGATTATGCCCATCATCCGCGCGAGATCGAGGCGGCACTGGACGCCGCACGCAAAATGATGGGAGGAAACGGCCGGCTTTTCGCGGTTTTTCAGTCTCACACCTACAGTCGGACCGCCGCTTTTTACCGGGAGATCTGTGCGGCGCTCCGCGCGGCGGATCGGGTTTTTGTCGCACCGGTCTACGCCGCCAGAGAAAGCGACCGCCGCGGCATGAGCCCCGCTCTGCTGGCCGAAGGAATCGGCGCACGGGCCAGCGCCCCCGGAGATCTTCCCGCCATTGCCCGCGCGCTGTCCGTTGAGCTTTCCCCCGGCGACCTGCTTTTGGTCATGGGCGCGGGGGATGTCAACCGGATTTTCCGCGAATTTTCCGAAAAGCCCTTTACAGACGGCTGAAAATCGGCTACAATAAAAGGAGCACAAAAAAGGAGGATGGCTATGAATTCATATCGGGCGCTGGGCGCGGTCTACGATCGGCTGATGGATGCCGATTACAGCGCTTTTGCCGACTTTTATGAAGAATCCTTCCGCCGGGCCGGAATTTCTCCGGAGCTTCTGCTGGACCTCGGATGCGGCACCGGCGTGCTGACTCTTCTCCTTTCCGCGCGGGGCTATGACATGATCGGGGTGGACGGCAGCCCCGAAATGCTCTCCCGCGCCTATGAACGCAAAACCCGCGCCGGCGACACAAAAACACTGTTTCTGCAACAGGATCTGCGTGGTTTTGAATTATACGGCACGGTCGGCGCAGTCATCAGCTCAATGGATTCGGTGGGCTATCTGACCGAAAAAGGCGACCTCTTAAAATGCTTTTCGCTGGTGCACAACTACCTGGATCCGGACGGCCTTTTCATTTTCGATGTCAATACCCCCTATAAATTCGAGCATATATTCGGGAAAAACGCCTATATTCTGGAAGGCAAAGACTGCTACTGCGGCTGGCAGAACAACTACAGCCGCCGCACGCACCTGTGCCGCTTTGACCTGTCGGTGTTCCGCCGGGAAAAAGACGGAAAATACCGGCGCGAGGACGAAACTCAACTGGAGCGCTGTTACAGCGAAAAGGAGCTGAGAAAGGCTCTTTCGGATTGCGGATTTGTCCATATTGAATTCTTCGGCGACCTTTCACACGGCGCGCCGACCCCGGAATGCGAGCGCTGGTTCGTCTGCGCCCGCTGTAAAAAGTAAAAAGCAAAGGAGCGCGGAAGAAGATCCCCTTCCGCCCGAAGATCATGAATGAATCTAAAATGCTCCGCGGTATGACGCGGGACGGCTCTGCCCGTTTTCACATCATCAACGGCAAAGAAATCGTAAACGAGGCCATTCGTATTCACCACACCGCGCCCACTGCCACCGCAACGCTGGGGCGGCTTTTGTGCGCCGCTTCCATGATGGGCTCTCTCCTTGGCGAAAAAGAGGACAGTCTCACCCTTTCGCTCAACGGTCGCGGGCCAATCGGAAAGGTCATTGCCGTTTCGGACTATGCCGGCAATGTGCGCGGCTACGCCGAAAATCCGGGGGTAGACCTGCCGCTCAAAAAGAACGGCAAACTGGATGTGGGCGGCGCCGTCGGCCCCGGTACGCTGAGCGTCATCAAGGATCTGGGCGGCAGTGAGCCCACCAACGGCACCGTTCCGCTGGTCAGCGGCGAAATTGCCGAGGACATCGCCTCCTATTTTGCCGAAAGCGAACAGATCCCCACCCTGCTCTCACTGGGAGTACTGGTGGATATGGACGGCTCCTGCCGTGCGGCCGGCGGCGTGCTGATTCAGCTCCTTCCCTTCGCCGCCGAAGAGGTCATCTCCAAACTGGAGAAAAACGCCTCCTCACTTGGCAACATTTCCGCGCTTTTTGACCGCGGGCTTTCGCTTGAGGCCATTGCGGATATCGCCCTTGACGGAATCCCCTTTGATGTTTTTGACGAACTGCCGGTTGCCTACCGTTGCACCTGCAACCGGGAACGGATTGCCAAGGCTCTTTGCTCGGTCGGCAAAAAAGAGCTTTACCGGATTCTTGCCGAAGAGGTGGCCGATGGCAAAGAAGAGGCTCTTTCGGTGCACTGTCACTTCTGCAACCGGGATTATCGCTTTACAAAGGCAGAAATCGACAGTCTTTTTTGAAAAGTTTCAAAAAAAGTGTTGACAAGTGAAAATCTTCATGCTATAATATGAAAGTCGCCGGTTCGGAATACCGTTCCTGCGTCACCCGGCCCGGTAGTTCAGTTGGTTAGAACGCTAGCCTGTCACGCTAGAGGTCGTGGGTTCGAGTCCCATCCGGGTCGCCAGTATTTGCCTCTGTAGCTCAGTCGGTAGAGCAGGGGACTGAAAATCCCCGTGTCGTTGGTTCGATTCCGACCGGAGGCACCACCCCGCGGATTTAGCTCATTTGGTAGAGCGCGACCTTGCCAAGGTCGAGGTGGCGGGTTCGAGCCCCGTAATCCGCTCCACATCAGATTTGCAAACTTGCGTAGCAGATCTCCCCCAAAAAAGAAAATGGGTTGTAGAGTACCGCCTGGTATTTTGCAGCCCATTTTTGTCCCTTTCAAATTCAACAGGGAGGTGCGCCGTGAACGCTCAAAAAAGCAAAGGAAAGATTGGCCTGCTCAGCCGTTTTCTGGTGGGCAGTCTGCCCTATTTTATTCTCAGCATCCTCATGACGGGGCTCTCTGCACTGTGCGATATGATTTCCCCGCAAATTATCCGGGTCACGGTGGATCACATTCTCGGCAACAGCGCCGAAGAACCGGGACGCGTGGCCGCGGCGCTCATCCGGCGCTTCGGCGGCGCCGTTTATCTGCGCGCCCACCTGTATATTCCCGCGCTGCTGCTCCTCCTCGTGGCAGTTTTTAAGGTGCTGGGGCAGTATTTCTTCCGCATTACCAATGCCAAGGCCGGGCAGACGCTGGTCAAAAATATGCGGGATATGCTCTTTTCACACATCGAGCGCCTTCCCTTCTCTTTTCACATGAAGCATCAGACCGGCGACCTCATTCAGCGTTGCACCTCGGATATCGACGAAACACAGCGTTTTGTCACCGAACAGATGACCGGCATTTTCCGGATCGTCATTTTGCTCACCCTCTCTGTTGTTTTCATGTCCGGCATGAGTCTGCCCATGACGCTGATCGCCCTCTCCCCCACCCCGCTGATCATCTTTTATTCTCTGCGCTTTCACAAAAAGATCGGCGAAGGATTTCTTGCTTGCGATGAAAACGAGGGCAAACTCTCGGCGCTGGTACAGGAAAATCTGACCGGTGTGCGGGTGGTGCGCGCCTTTGGCCGCGAACGCTATGAAAGAGACCGCTTTGACGCGCAAAACGAACATTATACCAACCTGTGGATCAAAATGGGGCGGAGCATGAGCCGCTTCTGGAGCATCTCGGACATTCTTTCGGGCACACAGATCCTGCTGGTGGTCACACTGGGCGCGGTTTTTGCCGTCCGGGGAACCCTCACGGCGGGCGACTATATCGCGTTTGTTTCTTACAATTCCATGATGATTTGGCCCATCCGTCAATTGGGCCGTATGCTCTCGGAGCTGAGCAAGGCGGGCGTGTCCCTCACGCGCATCCAAGAAATTATGAATGCCGAACCCGAAACGGACGCACCCGGAGCCATCGACTGGCCGATGAACGGCGACATTGAATTTTCCCATGTCAGTTTTGCCTATGAGGGCGCCAAAGAAGTTCTGCACGATATTTCCTTCCGCGCCGAAGCCGGCACCACCGTGGGCATTCTCGGCGGCACGGGATCGGGCAAATCCACCCTTATGCTGTTGCTGGATAAACTCTATCCGCTCACCGAAGGGCGCATTACCGTCGGCGGGAGAGACATCCGGGAGATCAAAACCGAATGCCTGCGCAACGGGATCGGTTTTGTGTTGCAGGAACCCTTTCTCTTTTCACGCACGCTGGCCGAAAACATCACCATGCGGGAAAAAGAAAACGATCTGCCCCTGGATTTTCTGGAGCGGGCGACCCGGGATGCGGCGCTCTCCGAAACCATTGAAAGCTTCCCCTCCGGCTATGAAACCTTCGTGGGCGAGCGTGGCGTGACGCTTTCCGGCGGTCAAAAACAGCGGGTGGCCATCGCGCGCGTGCTGACCACGCCGACGCCCATTCTGATTTTTGACGATTCCCTCTCGGCCGTGGACGCCGAAACCGATGCCAGAATCCGCACGGCGCTGGAAAAACGCTTTAAGACCGCCACGGTCTTTCTCATTTCTCACCGGATCGCCACTCTGCAAAAGGCCAATCTCATTCTGGTGCTGGATCATGGCCGGATCGCCGAATCCGGCACGCACGAAGAACTCTCCTGTGCAGGCGGCATCTATGAACGGATTTACCGCACACAAAGCGACAATAAGGAGGTGGACGCATAATGGAAAAAACCGAAACAAAACACACCTCCCTGCCCTTTTTCGGACTCCTGCGGCTGAAGCCCTATCTGAAAAAATACCGTTCCTCGCTCTTTTTAATGGTCTTTTGCGGTTTTTGGGGCAGTGTGATGGATGTGGCCATTCCGCTTTTTCAGCGGTACGCACTCAACCATTTCGTGGGCGGCATGACGCTGCGAAATCTTCCCGTTTTTATTCTCATTTATTTCGCGGCCGTGCTTTTCACGGGCGCCACCAACTATGTGGCCTGCAAAATGGCGCTCACCATTGAAGTATCGGTCAACCGCGACCTGCGCGGGCGTGCTTTTTCACACCTGCAGACGCTTTCTTTTTCCTATTACAACCAGAACAGCGTCGGCTATATTCATGCCCGCGTGATGAGCGATACGGCACGCATCGGCTCGCTGGTCTCCTGGTCGCTTATGGACAGCGTCTGGCACGGCGCTTACCTGGTCGGCGCCATTGCCGTGATGTTCTCGATCAATGCAAAACTGGCTCTGCTGGTGGTATCCGTGATTCCGATACTGGCGCTGCTCTTTTCCTTCTTCAACCGCCGCCTGACAAAACTCAATCATGAAGTGCGGGAAATAAATTCGCGCATCACCGGCAATTTCAATGAAGGGATTACCGGGGCCAAAACCGTCAAATCGCTCACCATCGAAAAAAAGATCATTGATAATTTCAGGGCGGATACCGCGCTTTACAAAAAGAAATCCGTTCATGCCTCGGCCATCCGCGGCCTCTTTTCGGCCACCATGCATTTTGCTTCTTCCCTTGCGCTGGCGCTGGTCCTTTGGCGCGGCGGATACCTGGCCGCCGATGAAGTGGGCACCTTCTCCCTCTTTGTTTCCTACGCGCAGGGTATGATGGAGCCGGTCATGTGGCTGGTGGACGCCATCTACGATCTGGTGACAACCCGTGTGAATATCGAGCGTCTGACCGATCTGCTTGCCGTCCGCTCCGATGTTACCGACACGCCGGAGGTTATTGAAAAATACGGCGATTGTTTTGACCCGAAACGCGAAAATTTCGAGCCTATCCGGGGAGATATTGAGTTCCGGGATGTCACCTTCCGCTATCCGGACGGAGAGGTCAATGTGCTCTCTCACTTCAATCTGAAAATCCCCTTCGGCTCCGAGATCGCCATTGTGGGCGAAACCGGCGCGGGAAAGTCCACACTGGTCAATCTGGTCTGCCGTTTCTACGAACCCACCGAAGGCACACTGCTCATTGACGGACGCGATGCGCGCGAACACTCCCAGCTCTGGCTCCACAGCGCCATCGGCTATGTTTTACAGACCCCTCATCTTTTCTCCGGCACTGTGCGCGAAAATCTTCTTTACGGCAATCCGAACGCCACGGACGCACAAATTATGGAAGCGCTCCGCACGGTTTCGGCCGACGAGATCGTTTCAAAACTGGACAAAGGATTGGATACCGATGTGGGCGAGGGAGGCAACCTGCTCTCCACCGGCGAGAAACAGCTTCTCTCCTTCGCGCGTGCCCTGCTTTGCGACCCCCGGATTCTCATCCTGGATGAAGCCACCGCCTCGGTGGACAGTCTCACGGAACAAAAAATACAAAATGCCATGGAAAAGGTCATCAAGGGACGCACGGCGCTGGTCATTGCACACCGGCTCTCCACCGTAAAAAATGCCGACCTCATTCTCGTGGTGCGGGACGGCCAGATTATCGAACGCGGCACGCACAAAGAACTGCTGGCCGCAAAAGGCTATTATCACGCCCTTTATACCCGTCAGTATGAAAAAGAAAAAACCGAGGAACTGCTGGCCTGATTGACCGAAAAAATACCCGGAAGCGCAAAAGCTTCCGGGTATTTTTATTCTTCGATTTCGTGAATCTTGGCTTCAAACCGCCCCTTGGTGTTCTCACCCGGGACTCTTGTAGGATAGCCGCCGTCAAAACAGGCGGTGCAAAAGCCGCCGGGGAATCCTTCTGCCCGGCCGATTTCCCGCACGCCCTCCAGTGACAGATACCCCAACGAATCCGCGCCGATGTGCCGCGTGATCTCCGGGAGGCTGTACCGGCAGGCAATGAGGTGCTCGCGCGAATCAATGTCTGTCCCGTAATAACAGGGGTTTTTGAAAGGCGGGGCCGAAATACGCATATGAACTTCTTTGGCGCCGGCTTCCCGAAGCAACCGGACAATCCGTCCGCTGGTCGTGCCACGGACGATCGAATCGTCAATGAGCACCACCCGTTTGCCCCTTACCACCTCGGCAATCGGATTCAGCTTTATACGCACCAGATCCATCCGGCTTTCGGCGCCGGGGGAAATAAAGGTGCGGCCGATGTACTTATTTTTGATAAAACCGATACCATAAGGAATTCCCGAAGCGTGGGCATAACCCAGCGCGGCGTCCAGCCCGGAATCCGGCACACCGATGACCACATCGGCCTTTACCGGATGTTCCGCCGCCAGAATCTCTCCGGCGCGCAACCGCGCGGCATGCACGCTTCTCCCCTCGATCACCGAATCCGGCCGGGCAAAGTACACATACTCAAAAACACACAGCGTGTGTGGGGCTTTCCCGCAATGCGTGCGCAGAGAGCGGGGTTCTTTCCCGGCTTCAAAAACCAGGATTTCGCCCGGCAGGAGATCACGGGAAAAGACCGCCCCCACCGCATCCAGCGCACAGCTTTCGGAAGCCACCACATATTCCCCTGTGGCCGTTTGCCCAAAGCAAAGCGGGCGGAATCCGTTCGGGTCGCGCGCCGCAATCAACCGGTCGCCGGTCATCATGACCAGCGAATAAGCTCCGCTCAGCCGTTCCATGGCGCGGCTGAGCGCTTCCTCCACGCTCGGCGCATGCAGGCACTCTTCCGTCACGGCATAGGCAATCACCTCGGTATCCGAAGTGGTATGAAAAATCGAGCCTTTGGCCTCAAATCCGGCGCGCAACTCAAAAGCATTGGTCAGATTTCCGTTGTGTGCCAGTGCCAGACTGCCTTTTGTCTGATTGACAACAATCGGCTGCGCATTTCCCCGGCCGTTTCCGCCGGTGGTTCCGTAACGCACATGACCCACGGCCATGTCGCCGCCCCCCAGTTCCCGCAACACCGATTGTGTGAAAATTTCATTGACCAGGCCGACATCCTTGAAAGAGGTGAGCACACCGTTCTTACAGACTGCCATGCCTGCGGATTCCTGCCCGCGGTGCTGAAGTGCAAAAAGACCGTAATAGACAAGTTGTGAGATCCTTGGATTATAGGGCCCCACAATGCCGAAAACGCCGCATTCTTCTCTGATTTCCGACATAGAAAAACACTCCGGGAAAGATCAGCCCATGATCCGCTTCATCATTTCGCGATAAGCGTCCTCCACATTTCCAAGATCCCGGCGGAACCGGTCCTTGTCCAGTTTTTCATTGGTTTTGGCATCCCAGAACCGGCAGGTATCGGGCGAAATCTCATCAGCCAGCACGATTGTACCGTCCGCCAGCTTGCCGAATTCCAGTTTGAAATCCACCAGCCGAACCCCGATGGAAGCAAAGAATTTCTTCATTTCCTCGTTGACCTTGAAAGCGTATTTCTTGATGGTCTCAATCTCCTCACGGGTGGCAAGCCCCAGCGCAATGGCCTGGTAAGAATTGATGAGCGGATCCCCCAGTTCATCATTTTTATAGGAGAATTCAATGGTGGGCTCAGCAAAAACAATTCCCTCTTCCACACCGTAACGCTTGGAAAAAGATCCGGCCGAAATGTTGCGGATGATGACCTCCAGCGGCACAATCGACACCTTTTTAACCAGCGTTTCGCGCTCGGAAAGTTCTTTGACATAGTGCGTCGGAACGCCTGCCTTCTCCAGGAGTTGCATCATGAAGTTGGTCACACGGTTGTTGATGGCGCCCTTCCCCTCGATCGTACCTTTTTTGATCCCGTTGAACGCCGTGGCGTCATCCTTGTACGAAACCAGCAGAATATCCGGCTGATCGGTTTCAAATACTTTCTTGGCCTTTCCTTCGTAGAGTTGCTTTCCCTTTACCATTTTCTTTCTCCTTGGCTTGATATTTCAAATCCGCCCTTTGGCGGGTTCTGACAAAAAAGCGAACAGCCTGCCCGTTTCCCGTGTTCAGGATGCCGTGCTGAGCGTAAAAGTGCGATAGCGGATCTCCATCGGCCCGCTTGCAATCAGAAAAACGATCTCCCCGTGTTGAATTTCCGCAATCCCGTAAACGGATTCGCCCGGCGAGAGCGAACTGGGAATCTCCTGCGCAACGATTTTGTTTGTATCCAGATCTCTTTTGTAAATCGTGTTGCCGGAATTGTAATAAATCATCCGGTCAACCACCAGAACGCCACTGTAGCAAAGCGGCCAGTAGCCGGTCATACCCGCGCTCCAATATCCGCCGGTGATATCAAAGAGCGGCGTCATGGCCGAGGGATCCTTACCGGCATAGATCCACCCTCTCCGGTTGTTTTTTTCTTTCATGTCTGCGGCCGTGCAATAATAAGTGCCGTCGCTTTTCACCATGGGCGTCTGCGCTTCTCTGAAGATCGCCTTGTCATAACGGGTGTCGGAAGCGTCCTTGGCGGTCACCCAACCATAGTGACGGTTCCCCTCGGTTTTATCGGCGTCATAGGCCGCCAGCCCCGCATTGCTTTGCAGAAAATAAGCATAGGAGGTCAGCGAAGGCATCAGACCGGTATCGTCCCATGTAATGTCCAGATGATACCAGGAGCCGTCTACCCGCACCAGATTCCAGGCGTGATTCATGGCGTCGCTCGTCACCGGCACGGATTCAACGCCCAGCCGTTCCGCCGCTGCAATAAACGCCAGCATATATGCCTGGCAAACGCCGGTCTTCTGCGTAAAAAAGGTGTAGGCGTCCCGGATGGTCAGCGACTCGTCGTACTCATAGTTTTTTACAAAATAATCGTGCAGATAAAGCACTTTTTCAAAATCATCCGCGCCGGCCGGCACACCGCTGACCACCTCGTTCAGTTTTTCTTCGTAAACCGCGCGCATGGCCTTTATTTCATCGGCCGTGTATTTGTATCTCGGGAAAAGGGTAACTGTACTGCCGGTCGTTCTGCATTCATAAGTCGAATCGAGGTAAAAGAATTCCGGATGAGACAGGCGCACCGATGAATAGGCGGTTTTCATCTCTTCCTGACTGATGTTCCGGAAAACGATTTCGGTTTTTTGCGCCGTCAGCGCCTCGCAGATTTGCGCCTCCAGTTCGGGATCCGGCTCTTTTGAAAGGTCGCAGCCGCCGTATTCGTCTTTGGCTTTGCTGTCTGTCGGCTTTTGAGTATTCTGCCAGTCGTTCCCCGCGGCTTTTTCGATAAACTGACGCAGATTTCCCGCCGATTCGGCCGCGCGCTCGATATAGGCGTTCAGCCCGGAAAGATCGGGGACGGCATCATTACGCCACAGGCAGAATGTGCAAAGCGTTATCAGCAAAATGACGCTTGAAAAAATCCGCACAAACAGTTTCATCCGTTTTCCTCCTTCTCCCTCCCGGTTCCGGAAAACCTTCCGGCCCTCGCTTGCTGTGCTCCGGGTATTTTGTAAAAGCTTGTAAAAGCGCGGCCTGCGCGATCACTGAAAATCCGCCTCGCTCGCGTCCTCGTCCCGCGGCACCTCCCGCCGGAAGTCGGCGGCCGTTATCTCGCGTGCCGGCGCGTGGAAAATGGCATGGATCTTCTCTTCTGCCAATCGCGCTTCTTCGGCTTCGCGGTCAGGTTCTCCGGCGTTTTCACACACCGCTTCGCGCCCGGCAAGCGCACAGATGGCGCCGCTTGCGCTCTCGGCCGCCGCAAACACCAGCAGTGCCTGCAAAAGACTTTTTTTCCGGCAGGCCGTCACCAAAAAAGTGAAAACCAGGGAAAAAGCCGACAGCACGGCAAAAAGACCGGGATTTTTAAACAGCGACTTGAGAGAAAAACCGGCTCGCTTCATGATACACTCCTTCACGCCTGTTTGGCGTTCATCTTAAGATAGGCATTGATAAAGCCGTCAAGATCACCGTCCATCACCGCGCCGATGTTGCCGTTTTCATAACCCGTCCGGGTGTCTTTTACCAGTGTATAGGGCATGAAAACATAGGAACGGATCTGCGAACCCCACTCGATATTGGCTTTGTTGCCCTGAATTTCTTCAATCGTATCCAACCGCTCGCGCAGTTTAATCTCCATCAGTTTTGCCTTGAGCATTTTCATGGCGGTCTCTTTGTTCTGGAGCTGACTGCGTTCGGTCTGACAGCCGACCACAATGCCCGTGGGCTTGTGCAGAATCCGGATGGCGGAGTCGGTTTTATTGATATGCTGACCGCCCGCGCCGCTGGAACGGTGCGCCGTCACTTCAATATCCTCATCCCGGATGACCACCTTATCCACATCCGAAAATTCAGGCATCACCTCGACCGAGGCAAAGGAGGTCTGCCGCCGGCCGGCCGCGTCAAAAGGAGAGACGCGCACCAGTCTGTGCACACCGTTCTCGCTCTTGAGATAGCCGTAAGCGTTATTGCCCTCCACCATGATCGTGGCGCTCTTGATACCGGCGCAGTCGCCGTCCAGCCAATCGACCAGTTTATATTTGAAATGATGACGCTCGGCCCAGCGGGTAATCATCCGATAAAGCATCTGCGCCCAATCCTGCGCCTCCGTACCGCCCGCGCCGGGATGAAAAGAAACGATGGCGTTGCTGTGGTCGTATTCACCGTGCAAAAGCACCTCCATGCGCTGGGTCTCCTCGGCAGTCCGGATGGCTTCCAATTCGGCTTCCACTTCCGGCAGGCAGGATTCGTCCTCGGCCTCCAGCGCGATTTCGCAAAGCGCAATCGCGTCCTCCAACCGGGCGCAAAGTGCCTCGTAATCTGCGATGGTGTCCTTGCTTTGCTTCAGTTCCTGAAGAACCTTGGAGGAGTTTTCCTGATCCGACCAAAAAGCCGGATCGGCGGTTTTTTGCTCCAATTCCGCCACGCGCCCTTTGAGATCTTCAATCCGGAGCGCACTGCCAAGATCCTTCAGGGTCGGCCGGATGTCCAGCAATTCTCTTTTTGCGTTTTCCAGTGCAATAATCAAAAATATACCTCCTGTGAGCGCGATCGTCCGCTCTCGCTGATGCTTTTCCATGACCCGAAAAAAGAGATTCTTCCGGTGGCACTACTTACTTTTATTATACCACACTGTCCCCCCGTTTGGCAAGAGAAAAGCGGAATTTTTCAGAAACACCCGCCAAAGGAAAGAGGCCGACAGTTTTTTCGCTGTCGGCCCACCCGGACCAACGCCCGGAATGTCAGAAACAAATCACACGCACACGACGCACGCCTTCCACCGCGCGGATGGCAGACACAATCTCTTCGCCCGCTTCCCCGGCGATATCCACCATGGTATAGGCGTTCTCTCCTTTGGATTTGTTCAGCATATTTTCAATATTGATTCCCCGGCCGGAAAAGACCGCCGTGATACTGGAAAGCACAGCCGGCACATTGGCATGCAGGACGCACACGCGCGTACTGCCGCTTTCGGGCATTTCCACCGTGGGGTAGTTAACGCTGTTGCGGATGTTGCCGAAGCGCAGATAATCCGACAGCTCCCGGGCGGCCATCACCGCGCAGTTATCCTCGGACTCTTCTGTGGAAGCGCCCAGATGCGGAATGACCAGTGCACCGGGGATTTCTACGGTCTCCTCGGTCGGAAAATCGGTCACATACGCGCTTACCTTGCCGCTTTCCATGGCGGCGCGCAAATCGGCGGCGTTTACCAACTCGGCACGCGCCAGATTGATGATCTTCACGCCATTTTTCATCTGCGCGATCGAACCCCGGTTGATCATACCCTTTGTGCTTTCGGTGGCCGGCACATGGAGCGTGATATAATCGGCCGCAGCAAACACCTCATCATAGGTGGCCGCCTTTTTTACATGATGGCTGAGATTCCACGCGCCCTCCACCGAAAGATATGGATCGCATCCGATGACATTCATCCCCAGATGCACGGCGGCGTTGGCTACCATACCGCCAATGGCGCCAAGGCCAATGACCCCCAGCGTTTTCCCCAAGATCTCGGTGCCGGCAAATTGAGATTTTCCGGCCTCCACCTGTTTGGCCACATCGGGCGTCCCCGCAAGCGACCGGGCAAATTCAATGCCCTCCACCACCCGGCGGGAAGCAAGAAGCAACGCGCACACTGCCAGTTCCTTCACGCCGTTGGCGTTGGCGCCCGGCGTATTGAACACCACGATTCCCTCTTTGGCGCAACGATCCACCGGAATGTTGTTGACGCCGGCTCCGGCGCGGGCGATTGCCAGCAGTTCCGGCCCGAAAGACATATCCTGCATTTTGGCCGAACGCACCAGGATTCCGGTCGGGTTCTTCACTTCTGTACCGGCCTGATAGCGTGTGGGATCCAGTACATCCAGCCCCACTTTGGCAATTTTATTCAGCAAAAGAATATTTTCCATCCGAATACCTCACTTTTTGGGGTTGACGGCAGCAAATTCTTTCATAAAGGCCACCAATTTTTCCACACCCTCGATGGGCATGGCGTTGTAGATTGAGGCGCGCATTCCGCCGACGGAGCGATGTCCCTTGAGATTTTTGAGCCCGGCCTTCCCCGCTTCGGCGGCAAATTTCTTATCAAGCTCCGGGTCGCCGGTGACAAAAGTGACATTCATCATGGAACGGCTTCCCTTTTCGACCGGCGCCAGATAATAGCTCTGGCTGTCCAGATAATCATAAAGCAGCTTGGCCTTTTTCTCGTTCCGGCGCTTCATTTCCGGCAGACCGCCGATGGAAAGCAACCATTCATACACCAGTTTGGCCATGTAAATGCAATAGCAGGGGGGCGTGTTGTACATGGAGCCGTTTTCGGCCATCACTTTCCACTCCAGCATGGTGGGCATCCCTGGCTCGGCATAGTCCAGAAGATCTTCGCGCACAATGACCAGCGTAAGTCCGGCGGGCGCCATGTTCTTCTGCGCGCCGGCGTAGATCACACCGAACCGGCTGACATCCACCGGCTCCGAAAGAATGCAGGAGGAAAGATCCGCCACCAGCGGGATGTCGCCGGTGTCCGGGATCACGGGATATTTTGTGCCGTAAATGGTGTTGTTGAAACAAATGTGCACATAGGACGCGTCCGGACGGAACATTTCGCGCGAAAGTATCGGAATGCGTGAGAAATTCTCTTCTTTACTGCTGGCAGCGGCCACCACATCATAGCCGAGTTTTACGGCCTCCTTGTAGGCCTTGGTAGAAAACTGACCCGACAGCACATAATCCGCCTTCCCGGTGCGGCGGATAAGATTCATGGGCACTGCGGCAAATTGCGTGGACGCGCCTCCCTGAAGAAAAAGCACCCGGTAGTTATCCGGAATTTCCATGAGCTCCCGGAGCATGGTCTCCGCATCTCTGATAATGGCTTCATAATCCGGAGATCGATGAGACATTTCCATAACCGACATTCCGGAATCTTTGTAGTTTACCAGCTCCGCCGCGGCTTTCTCCAGCACAGGCAACGGCAACATGGACGGACCTGCCGAAAAATTATAGACTCTGTTCATACCAAACCTCCATTCAGCCCTGCCGGGCAATCCAGTGTAGATCTTCATTTTGCATAATGGGAATTGAAATATTGCAATTTATTATCATTATAGCCGCTTTCGCGGCGGCTGTCAAGGGGAAAGAGAAAATTTCGGCCGCAGGCGGTGGACTTTTTAGGGCAGATATGCTATAATGACTGTAATAATGTAAGCACCTGTTTTGCCCCGGTTTCTTTTCCCCCGAAAACGCCTGTCGGTCTTTGCCGCGCTCTGACCGAAGAAAGGAAAAAGAATGAAAGAATATCTCATGGCACTGGACCAAGGCACGACCGGCTCCCGCTGCATCATTTTCCGGCGGGACGGCACCGTTGCGGCCAGCGCCGCGAAAGAGCTGACGCAATACTTCCCCAAGGAAGGCTGGGTCGAGCATGACGCCAAGGAAATTTTTGACAGTGAAGTGAAAGTCGCAAAGCTGGCACTTTCAAAAGCGGGATTGACCGCCGCCGACATTGCGGCCATCGGCATTACCAACCAACGGGAGACCACCGTGGTTTTTGAAAAAGAAAGCGGCGCGCCTGTTTGCCCCGCCATCGTCTGGCAATGCCGCCGCACGGCCGCTGACTGCGAAGCGCTCCGCCGGGCGGGTTATACCCCCCTCATCCGGGAAAAAACCGGCTTACCCATTGATCCCTATTTCTCTGCCACCAAGCTCTCTTATATTCTCGATCATGTGCCCGACGCCCGGCGGCGCGCCGAACGCGGAGAGCTGCTTTTCGGCACGGTAGACAGTTATCTTATTTACCGTCTGACCGGCGGCCGTGTACACGCGACCGACCCCACCAACGCATCGCGCACGCTTCTCTTTGACATTCACAAGCTCGCTTTTGACGAAGAACTGCTGAAGCTTTTCCGGATCCCGGCATCCATGCTTCCGGAAGTCCGCCCCAGTGCCGGTTTTTTCGGAGAAACCGATCCCGCCCTTTTCGGCGCGCCGATTCCGATCACCGGCGTGGCCGGTGACCAGCAGGCGGCACTTTTCGGGCAGGGATGCTTTGCCCCCGGCGACCTGAAAAACACCTACGGTACCGGGGCTTTTCTGCTGATGAACACCGGGGAAAAAGCCATTTGTTCCGAAAGCGGCCTTCTGACCACCGTGGCTTTTCAGGCAAAAAATGAGGTCAATTACGCGCTGGAGGGCTCGGTTTTCGTGTGCGGCGCGGCCATCCAATGGCTCCGGGACGGGCTTGGGATTCTCCAAAACGCGGCCGAAAGCGAGGCGCTGGCCGCCTCCGTTCCTGACAGCGGCGGCGTTTACTTTTTGCCCGCCTTTGTGGGACTGGGAACGCCCTATTGGAATCCGGATGTCCGCGGCACAATCTTCGGTATCGGCCGGGGCACCCGGCGCGCCCATCTTGTGCGCGCTACATTGGAAGCAATGGCACTGCAGACGGCCGATGTCATGGACATCATGCAAAAAGAAACCGGCCTGACCCCCGGCGTCCTGCGGGTAGACGGCGGCGCGGCCGCCAACCGGTTGCTTCTCTCACTCCAAAGCGATTTTTCGGGTGTGACCGTGCGCCGCCCCGCCTGTGTGGAGACCACCGCCTTCGGTGCGGCGGCACTGGCCGGTCTTTCGGCCGGCGTCTATCGGGACAAGGCCGAAATCGCCGCGCTTCTTCATGCCGATGCAGAATTTCATCCCACGCTTTCCCCCGCCGGGCGTAAAGAAAAACTGTCCCAATGGCACAAAGCGCTGAACGCCGCCATTTCTTTTTCCTGATATAAAACAAACCGGCAGAGCCTAAAAGGGCTCTGCCGGTTTTGGTTGTCAGCCCGGATATCCCGGGCTGTTTTTGGTTGTGGCTTTTTATTAACCGACAATACCGGAGCGTTCAATACCCTGCACCAGATATCTCTGGCAGAAGAGGTAAAGAATGATCAGGGGAGTGCAGATCATCAGACCGCAACCATACTGGATGGCCTTTTTGTAGTTGGCGCTGGAGTGCGTCACCGTTGAATAAAGGTTGGCCAGCGTAGCAGGTATCTGCGAAAGCTGCGGCAGATAATACATGAGGTATGGCTTTTGGTCACCCGTGAAGAAAAGCGGAATGTAAAAGTCATCCGTCCACTGCCAGCAGAACGAAAGCAGGAAGACCGTGATCATCATGGGGATGGCCAACGGAATAATGACCTGTATAAAGGTGCGGAAAGTGCTCGCGCCGTCCAGGTAGGCCGACTCTTCCAACTCATCCGGCACACCGCGGAAGAACTGACGCATCATGAAGATGAAGAGCCCGTTCTTGAGCGCCAGACCGGTTGCCGAAAGAAGCAACAGCGGAACGACGGTCCGAATGGTCAGAACGCCGTTCGGGAACGGCAACAGTTTGATCTTGGAAAGGATGCCGTCCAGCCATCCGATGCCGGTATGTGCACCTCCCGAAAGGAAAGTCAGAATCCCCAGCACATCCAGATGCTGGAATCGGTAATAAATGGCCGACTGCATGGTGCCGTGCGGAATAGCCAATGTCAGAATCACGGCAAAGAACACGATCTTGTTGCCGCGGAACTTGAACTTGGAAATACCATAGCCGATCAGACAGCAGGAGAAAGTCTGAAGCAGCGCGCAGGCCAGTGACAGTCCCATGGTCTCAAAGAAGACCCGTACATATTTAAGGTCCACAATAATGGCCTTATAAATGATGGCCGAAAAATGCCGGGGCACATTGACTACCGTGGGGTCCACAAAGTCAACAGCGGCGGTAAAGGATTTTGTGATCATGGTATAGAAGGGTTTCAACACCACAAAGGCAATCCCGATGAGTAGCAAAAGCCGGAAAAGATACCAGACCGCACGCTTGAAGAAATACATCGAAAGATATTTTTCCTTTAGGCGCTCTTTAAGGGAGGTCCGTTCAAAATCCACACGGATTTTGTTTTTACTCTCGCGCATAACGCGCGGTTTTTTGTTCATATCTTCAGTCATAACTGTTCTCTCCCTCCCCCATCAGTCTCTTCTCTGGTAGAAAACATAGGCGGAGAATATAGCCGCCACGATACCGACCAGCGCCACCATGACCAGAATATACATCCAACCCATGGCCGCACTGATATGCTTTGAGTTTTCAATCGAACTGATGTAGGTGTTCTCGATCACTTTCATCACCGAGTTGGAATCGGTCGTGAAAGAGTCGATAATGGTGTAGACCGCATTGACCAGAATCATCGGGCTGACCATCGGGAAGGTAATCTTCCAGAAAGTCTCCCACGAGGTGGCGCCGTCAATTTCGCAGGATTCGTAAATGGCCGGAGAGATTGACTGCAGTGCCGCCAGGAAAATAAGGATCTGCACACCGGAACGGTTGATGATATCCGAGATGCCGGCCACGGCGCTGGCGATATATTTCACCAACCCAAGGCCGAATCCAAGACTGGTAAAGATTTTTTCCAGCAACGCTTCCAGCGCCATGGCAGAAGCCATCTGCTCAGCGGTCGTCTCAGCCTGCCCCAGGTTCAACGAAGAATTGGACGACTCATAGGAAACCGTCATCACCGACTCCATGACGCCCGTGGAGACCACGACCGGCAGGAAGAAGATGGCGCGGAAGGCCGCACGGCCAATCATCTTCTGATTCAGAATAACTGCGATGAAAAGCGAGAAAATGAGAATTGCGGGAATGTCAAAGGCCATCTCTTTAAGACCGGTCAGAAGCGATTGGGCGAAGTTGGAGGTGTCAAAAAGTGCGTCGCTGTAGTTTTTGAACCCGACAAAGGTTTCGACCTGTACGCCGTTGACCATCTTGTAATTGAACAGGCTGAATTTGACCGATTCGTAAAGAATCGGAAGATAGATAATGACCAGTCCAATCAGGAACGGCAACACAAAGAGCCAGCCGGCCCGGGCTTTTTTCCGATTCAGGGAGACAATTTTTTTCTTTTTAACGGGCTGTGTGCCCGCTTTGACCTGATTTGTCACAGTAGTTCCTCCCTTTCTCAGTGATAAATCGCCACATAGTCATAGGCATCCAGCGTATAGACCACGCCGTTTACTTCTGTCTTGACTGCGTAGTTGTTAAAGTTCAGAATGAAAGATTTGTAGGGTGCACCCGCCTCACCGTAGGTCACCAGCACAATGCTGCTGTCCGGGTTATACTTGGAAAAGCTCTTTTCTTCTTCTGTGGTCGTCTGCGTCTGCTTCTGGCCGTCGGCAAGCCGCGCGGTCAGCGTCTGAATCAGAGCCTGAAGATCAAAGATCGTTTTGCCGTTTTCGTCGGGAGCTGCGATTCCGTCTTTCTTCAGAAGCGAGATGAACGCCTGTGCGGCGGCATTGCTGCCAATGCCCGCATAGGTGGTATTCACCGTGGCATCGTTTTCAAAAATATAGGCCTCCAGATCTTCCTCTGCAACGGCAAGCGAAGTGCCGCTCACGGTCAACATACCCTGGAAGGTGTTGAAATCGACCTCTTCACCGTCCACATAGGCATTTTTGTTTTCCTCTGTGATGCTGTAGGAAACGCCGTTGTACTTGCTTTGAACCGCAAGGTAAAGATTCAGAACCTCGACCAGATTTGCTCTGGCCTCGGCAATGATGCTTTCCGGTGCGTTGAGTGTTTCAAGCCGGTCGTAGTAGGCTTTCGCTTCCTGAACCATGGTGCCGGTATTGACGTTGTTGGCACGGTTCATTTTGGCAATCGGCTCGGCGAAATCGGTGGTGAAGCGCCCGACCAGCGTGGAGAGCGTGGCCATGCTCAGGCCGTTTCCGGCCGCCAACTCCGCGCGCGCAGCGCGCCAAGCCGTCAGCATTGCGTTGTCACCGTTTGCGTAACGCAGGTTTTCCATGGTATCCAGCGCCGTTTCCACATCGTAAAGACAATTGCTCATCTGTGCGCGAATCTGCTTGATGGAAGCGGCAATCAGCGTGACATCGGACAGTCTTTGTTCCAGTTCGGCCGCCTCGCGCTCGGCCTCATCCAGAATGTCCTGACGAAGTTCATCTTTATCCGGCACACGCGAACCCGAAAGGAACCGGTGATCGATAATCAGCTTGGTCTGTACATCGCGCAGAGCTTCGTTGAGCTGGCGGTAAATCGAAACCAGCTTCTGCTGCCAGATGTCATAACGGACCGAGTAGTTCTGGGAAAGCAACTGGTCTTCCTTGAGGCTTTCCGTGTTCCGGAAAGAAAGCACGAAATAGGCAGAAGCGCCGTTTTCAATGGCCTTGAGCATGGCATAGGTAAGGTCGCCTTCCATGTTCAGCGCCGTGCCGGTAAACTGCACATAACCGTGGAACACCGCGCCGATGAACGGAACCGCGCTCAGTTCGGTCGTATAACGGCTGGAATCCAGGGGGACGCCCAACACATGGTCGGCATAGAGCACCGCATAAGCATTGCCGGCATCCACCATAATATCATAGCCTTTGTCCTTGAAGTAGGACAGCGCTGTGACGACATATTCTTTGGCTTCCTCTCGCAACACGGTCTTGTTCTCGTCAAAGTCCGAGTTGAGGTTGCTGCCGAAAGTGGAAAGCGAAATGCCGCTGTTACCGTATTTGCTGTAGCGCTTCTCCAGCTTCTCATAGAATCTGGCATAAGTCGCGGGAGAAAGCACCATCTGATAATAGCTGACCAGCGTCTGATAGGTGGCCGAATAGCTCCGTTTGGAGGTGTAACGGTTTTCAATGGTACGGGCCAGGTTCTTTTTGGACTTGACCGCGTTGCCCATTTCGGAACCGGTACTGAAAACGAAATCAAAGTCCGGATAAAGCCCCAGATTTTTGTCTTTGGCATACTCCAACAGATCTTTGAAATCCGATTTTCCGCCAACGGCACTTTCCCATTTCAGTTTATAGGGAACATCTGAGTAAAGGCCGCCGTTGGCAAAGCCCTTCAGCCGGAAGTTGACCGTGTCGATTCCCTCGCCCGCCAGATATTCATACATGGTCTTGATATCCTCAAAGGTCGTGAGCGGAGAAGACACCGTCAGCGGCACGGAAAGCACCTTTTTGATGGTTTCCATGCAACCGAAAGACTCGATATAAAGCGGGATGTTTTCTTTGACATCCGCGTCGGTCAGACGGTTAAAGGTCTCGCTGGTATGGTCGAGATAATCGCGGTATGCGGCGGCCATGCCCATCCAGGAGCACTCATAATAGCTGCTCAGCCCCGCGCTCATTGCCTTATCGTCATCCGAAAGAAGAATGTAACGAAGCCGATAATCATCGGTGTACCGGCGACAGGCGTAGATCGACCAGTTGGAACTCTTGGGCGAGTCGATCTGCCGGGTAATAAACGAGGTGACGACCGAAGCGTATTTACGGGAGGAATGGTTGGCCGCGATGGTGGCCAGCGTGTCGCCCGATTCGATAATACCCAGATAACCGCGCTTAACGGTCTTACCGCCGGAGATCTCAAACTCGGCCTGACCGAACACCGGCAACCGGAAGGCTTCGGTATGAAGACCGGAGACCTTGGTGATCAGCGAATAATCCTCACCGTAGATTCGGGAAGAAACAGAGGTAGGCGTTTTGAAGGAATAGAGCGTGCCGGAACCGTCCGGGAGGAAGGTGTAACCGTCATTCCCCGTATAACTGGCGCCCATATAGGGCAGCAACTGAAAATCGGTGATCCGGTATGCGGTCTCGTCATAGCGCAGGCCGTTGGCCGGCAGCGTCACCTGAAGGCCGTTTTCATCAATGGTATACTCAAGCGCCATCCGGAATACCGGAGGAGAGGTGGCCTCTTCTTCGTAATTCACCAGATCATAGTCAATGTCCATCTGCTCGAAAGAGTAGGCCGGGCAGTAGGCCAGCACCAGCGCCTCGAGCTTGCGCATTTCCTTGACCGTCGGAGTGGAGTTGTACACATAAAGGTCAATGTTTTTCTTCTCGGCCACCGGATAGGCCTTGGCAATTGCCGCGCGCTTGGCCTCGTTGGTTTCGGATGCGTATTGCTTGAGCGAGTAATACGCATTGAACCAGGCATAATCGCGGCTGGTAATGTCCCCGTTGTCTCTGGCCTCCTTGAGCGGCATCAGAATATACTTCTCAAAAGAGGAGCGTTCGATACGCATCGGCAAAAGGATACGCGCCGAGGTTTCGCCGATGGCGTATTCCACGCGGATGCCGTTTTTAATGAGTTTGGTGGTCATCTGACCCTTCATAGCGGCATCCGTAAAGGTGTTGAGCGTCTTGACATTGTTCTTGCCGTCGATGTAGGACAGAATAATCTGGGACATCTCGGCCGTCAGAATGGTCTCAAGCTGGCTGGTTTCCTTGGACATATCCCACGGGTTGGTAAAGAGCGTTTCCCCGGTGGCGTTCTTGCGATACGCCACAATGCCCAGGATTTCATCGCAATAAAGCGAATAGCTGCCGTTGTCAAAGACTTTGGTCATGGCCTCCAGGCGTTTTTCAACGCTTTCGTAAACCACGCTGGTATAGTCTTTGACATTGGTGGAGGGCAGATTGGTGGTGCTTTTTCCCCCTGCCGCAAAGACCGACAAAGCCGGCAACATACAGGAAAGCATCAGCACAGATAAGACTACGCAAAGCAACCGTGAAAGCAGTTTTGATTTCATTTTTTTCTCCTTTCTGTGCTTTACAACCGATAATTGATTTCGGAAACGATGTTGGTGACAAAGGTAACCATGTCCATCACCAGCGAGGCAAAGAGAATGCCAAGGAACATGATGAAGGCCATGCCCACCACCGTCACAATCGTGGTTCCGAAGTTTTTGGACATGGTGTAATCGTGCGTGACCATGGTGCCAAAGAACAGAAGCAATCCCGTCCAGATAAAGCCAAGGGTCATGATCAGTTTCAGAATATCCACCTCGGAAGTCACCGCATAGTTGGAAAGGAAAGTGGCAGGAATGCAGGTCAGCACAATGGGCAGTAGCGAGTAACTGCAGGCAATGAAAATATCCTTGAAGTTGCCTTCGCCGTCAAAGAGCGTCGTGATGCACCAGTTGGCAATGGCAAAAAGCAAAAGCGGCACGAAGACCACCAGAATCTGAAGGAAGATCGTGGTGTAGTTCTCCTGCGGATTCATGATATACCCGGCACCCACGCTCCGGTAAAAGAGCGCCAGAATCGTCAGTGCAATGAAAAAGAACGAGGCGCGCATCGAACCGCGTTTTTCGTGTTTCAGATCCCAGAAACCGTCCATCGGATGGAAGATCACATGGAAAACATAGCAGACTTCTTTCCAGAAGGTATGTTTTTCACCCGAAACCGCCACACGCTTGTTGACCTTGGCCGCAGCGCGCAGACCTTTTGCAATCAGGACGCACAGCACAAGCACAATCACTGGAATCAGCAGGAAGAATTTCGACATCCATTCCTTGCGGAGTTCCTTATAGGCGGTGGAATAGTTGGTGGTGTCATAGGCGGACTTGTAATAGGTAAGAGCCTCTTCATACTTGGCACTCCGGAAGAGCGCCTGACCGATACCGACATAAGCCGCATCATAGTTTGAGTTGCGCATGAGGATCTCTTTATAAGAGTCAATGGCCTGGCTGTATTCCCGCCTGTTCTGGTGTGCCAGCGCTTCTACCAGCACATCGCCGTATTCGGTTCGCTTGAAGATCGTCAGGCGTTGCGTACTGTTGCTGGTATCCATCACGATGAGGTCATCACCCTGATAGCAGATGGCAGAAATTTCAGTCATGTTTCCGAGCTGTGTGCCCGAATCGCCAAAGGCGAACAGCAGGTTGCCGTCGTAGTCATAGGTGTAAACCTTGCTGCGGTTTTTATCCACGATTGTCCAGGTCTGCTCCGGGCCGCAGGCCACATCAATCACACGGGAAACGCCCGTGCGTGTGGTGTTTGCCGTATTCTTGAAATCAATCTCGCCGGCCGGCGGCCAGAAACCGTTCCGGCGCATGATTTCATCACCGGAGGGGTTCAGCAGTTTGCAGGGCGCATACATGCCCGAAATGGATTTGGCCTTGATGGCGCTTTCCATTTTGGAGACCAACTTTTCATGGTAGATCGTTGCGTAAATAAAGCCGTTTTCGGTGATGTCAATATTATTGTAAGGATAGGAAATGATCGTTTCCGATTTTTTGCGCTGTTCCTTGCTCTGGAAACGGCGCCAGATCTGCTGCCAGACCGTTGTGGCCGACTGCTGCGCGCCGATGAAGCTGGTGAACTCGCCCCTGTCGGTCATAACGATGATACCTTCCAGCGTCTCGCTGGAAACCACAAACAGACGATCATAAGAGTCCACCGCGACAGCCACCGGCCAGTACACGGCGTTTTCATCAAAGAGCTCGGATTCCGGCTTTTCGATGATGGAATAAAAGTTGCCCTGAAGGTCAAAAGTCACAATCCGGCTGGCCTCGGTGTCGCACACAAAAATCCGGCCCGGATAGCGGAGCTTTCCGCCCTCATAGCGATCCTGCGTGACAAAGACGCCGCGTGGTTTGGTAAACTTGTCTGCCACCTTCTGGTCATTGTAGAAAGTATCAATGACAAAGCGCACATGGAAGTATCTGTCCAGGCACACCACACGGTTGTTGTCGGTGTCCGCAATGTAAATGTTGTTGTCCTTGTCCACCACCAGGTCGGAAGCGCCCTTGAGCGCCACATCCAAGCCCATGTTGGTATAGTCAACGGATTTGACGGGAGAATATGCGTCCGGAGAGTAAAGCGCCTTTCCTTCGATGGAGTAGGTATAGGTCTGATAAACCTTGGCCGCGTCCACCGGTATCAGCGCGATCGTCAGGAGTACAAACAGAACGCAGAAAACCGAAATAAACTTTTTCACTGTTTTTCCTCCTTTTAATCTTTCATACCGGACGAACCCATCGTTTCGATGATGTTCGACTGCGAAATAACGAATACCAGAATCGGAACCAGCATCATAATCACCAGAGAGGCGGCGTGCGCACCGGCACGCTTGATACCGCCGGCCATGATCTGACCGATGGCGTAGTTGAAGGATTTGAGCTGTTCGGAGTGAATGTAAATGGACGAGCCTTTGTTCCAGAGATCCTGGAACGAATAGATAATCAGCGTCAGCCAAGCGGGCTTGACCATCGGCATTGCAATCACCCAGAAGGTCTTGAGCTCGCTTGCGCCGTCCAGCCGCGCCGATTCCAGCACGGCATCCGACACATTGGTCTCCATGAACTGCTTCATAAGATAAAGACCCAGCGATGTGGCCCATGCCGGCACGATGATGGCCCAGTAAGTATCAATCATGTGCAGTGCGCTCATGATGAGGAACGAGGTCACGCCCGTAACCGTGGAGTGGAACATGAGCGAGGTGCGGACCGTGTGGAACATGAACTTGCCGCCCGGAAACTTGATCTTTGCCATGGCGTAAGCCGCCAGCGAGGAGAAAAACAGGTTTCCGAAAGTACCGGCCACCGAGGTAAAGACCGTGTTGAAAATGTAGCGCGAGAACGGCACCCACGAGGTGTTCATCAGCATGAACAGGTCGCGGTAGTTTTTAAAGGTAGGATTCCGCACATAAAAGCGCGGGGGGAACATCCACAGTTCGTCCAGCGGTTTGAGGGACTGCATCACCACATAAAGCATGGGGAGGAACATGAATGTGCCCAGGAGTACCAGAATAATGGTAATGCCGACATCGCCGCCCGCAGAGCGGTTCAGTACGACTTTATGTTTTCTTGTACGAAGTTTCTTTGACATATTACTGACCCACCTTCGAAAGCATTTTCTTGACCAGCATATTGGCGCCGATCATGATGGCGAACAGTACCACGGCGATGGCGGAGGCATAACCGACCTCAAACCGGATACTGCCATAGTCCTCCAGGTGGTGCATGATGGTGTGCGCGGCGTAATCCACCGAGGGGAAACCGCACAGCGCCGTCACAACGCCGCCGAAACCAAAGGAAGAAGTAATGGCCATGATTGCACCGAACATCAACTGAGGCTTCATGGAAGGCAGCGTGATATACCAAAGCTCCTGCCAACGGTTGCGCACGCCGTCCACCGCGCCCGCTTCATACATGGAGCGGTCAATGCCCTGCAAACCGGCGATAAAGGACAGGAACGAGGTACCAAGCGAGGTCCACAACGCCACGACGATACAAAGCGGCATGACATAACTGGCGTCTTCAAACCACTGAATTTCCTCGGTAATCAGGCCGAGGTTGAGCAGCGTACCGTTGACCCAGCCGTAGGAGTCGCCCGAAAAAAGCGTACCCCAAATCAGGTAAACCGAACCGGAAATGGACGGCGCATAGAAAACCAGCGTGACCAGCGCGCGGATCTTCGGGGACAATTCGTTGATGAACCATGCCACCATAAGCGACATGAAGTAAGAACAGGGACCGACGATAATGGCAAAAATCAGCGTATTTTTACACGCGATGATAAAAATATCGTCGTCCAGGAAAAGCCGGATGTAGTTATCAAGGAAAACGAAATCGGGCATTTCCAAAAGGTTGAAGTTTGTAAAACTGATGACGATGGACAAGAGCACCGGCACCACCGTGAACACGGTAAAGATGATCATATAGGGAGCCACCATGAAATAGGCCACCCTATTCTTTTTCATCTCTTTCCATGTCCAGGCGGCCCGCGAAATGTCCGAACGGGCTACCGCTTTTTTATCTGACATATCTTTTCTCCTTGCAGTGCAATAAATAAGGTAGACTTTCTCACTTCTTTGTCATCACAGTCACCGCGTTTTTAATGGCGGTAATCGTTCCGGCAAAGGCGGTAGCGTCCAGCGACTCGCCAATCTTCTGCAGTTCCAGCGGGTCCACATTGTCGTATTGCTCTTCTGTGATATAGCGCAGGATCGTGGCAAGATGCGTCCGGGCTTCCGTCACGCGGCTGTCTCCTTCGCCAAGCGCCGCGCAATCGGCTTCAAAGGCGGTCTTGAACTGCGTCAGTCTCTTGCCCTTCAGTGTCTGGCCAAGCTCCAGCGTCTCCAGACCAAACTCTTCCCGTTTCCGGGTGATCTCTTTATTGATCGTGCTGATATAACTCTGAAGTTCGGTGGTCGGGTTGGCATTCTTTTCATAAGCGGCCAGGAACGCAAACTGCGTATAACGGCTGATGATATAACTGCCGGGGTAGTTGGGGATTGAAGCCAGGTTGTTGAACTGGTAAGAAAGCTGTTCGTATTCCGCAGAAGTCCAGGGCATTTCGGCCAGCGCCTTGATGTTGGCAGTCGCGTGCTTGGCCGAAGGACCGATAATGGCCACCATTTCGTTGGAGTACTTGATCTGGCAGTCCGCGCCGGAGTGCCAGCGCATGAATTCCCACGCTCCGGTTTCGTTGTCGCAACCGGTCATCATAACGATGGCGGAAGTGGAAGAAACCGAGACATTGTTGATATAGGTGGAACCGTCCTGTTTGGTATACTCAATACCGGGCATCGGATAGAAGTTCCAGAGTCCCTTGATTTCGGTGGCAAACACAGTCAGATGGTTGTATGTGCCGTTGTAAGAAGCAAAACCGATAGGCATTTCACCGGTACGGAAGCGGTTTGCAAAGTCATATTTATAAGGGAAGGAATACATTGTAAAGTAGTTGCACATGGTCTCAAATGCGGTCAGTCCCACATCCGAATCCAGGTTGATGCGCATACCGTCATCGGCAAAGAGCGTACCATTCATCTGATAAAGGAAAACTTTATAGTTGGTATGCATACCGATGAGCATGTTGTTGGCCTGCAGCGTCGGGATTGCGGCCAGGATATCGTCCCATGTCTTGGGGATCTCGATGCCAAGGTCAGCCAGCACATCCTCCCGCACGAACATCATTTCAAAGTTCTGCGTTTCAGGCAGGCCGTAATAATGGAAATCGTTATTGGCATCGGCAATACCCATGACCAGCATGGCCGCGTTGTTGAACTGTGCGTTCGGGTTGACGATCGGATTGCCGTCCGCGTCATAGACCGTATTGAAGTGTTCGTCCACCTGATAGTAAAGGGCAAAATCCTTGAACCCTTCCATCTTTTCAATCGGAATCAGCGCACCGCGGATGGCGTAGTTGATGACATCGCCCTCTCCGAGGCCGATATACACGTCCGGTCCCATACCGGCCAACACCGAAGGAAGCAGTGTGCCGCCGGCCACCAGTTTGAGGTTGACCGCGGTGTTATGCTCGCTGCTGGGGGTAAAATCGTTGTTGATGAGTCCGCGGATGACCTGTGCCTGGTCACGGCCATAAGCCAGCCAGACATCCACGGTGTGCTCGCCGTTGGTATCCTCGGTCGTGGCGCCCATCCGGTTGTAATTCCGGAAGAAGGACATCACAAAGCTCTTGATTTCGTGAGCAAAGGAGGAGAAGAAACCGGCCTTTGCCTTGGGCAAATCGCTGTTCAGCGGCTGAACCACCAGATAGTCCAGCTGGAGCGGCTGGGTTTTGGCGTCGCCGAGCCAGGTACCGAGCGAACCGATGTAAGATTTGAGTTGTTCCAGATATTTGGCGATCTCGTCCTCATTGGAGCCCATCCGCTCCAGGAGCCAAGCCACTTTTTCCAGCGTGGCAACGCTGGAGGACTTCTGCCCCGTGATCTTCACCATCTCGGCCGAGATCTCGTAAAGCTCGCGGGAACGAAGAATCATATCAATCATAGTGTCGGGCATCACGCGGGAGAAGCCGTAATCACGGTATTCGTCCGGGGAAGCGCCGGTCAGTTTGATGATTTCAAGATAATCGCTGTTGATGGCGTCCAGCGCGGCTTCCACGCGGCGCACCACATCGCCGATGGAGCCAAGGCCCACCTGAAGCGTGATGGTATATTCCACACCGGCTTCAAAATAGAATTCGTAATCCTGGCCGCCGTTGTTGAGAAGCGTGGACTGCCAATCGGAACTGTAGTTGAAGCGGAGCTCGGTCGCCTCGTAGAAAGGAACCGAACCGTCATAATAGCCAAGGCTGTCAGCCGCAGCCCCTTTGCTTTCAATATAAATGGAGCGGCACACATACATACCGTCCAGAACATTCTGGCGATAACGGGCGGCAATGTTGTAAAGGCCGCTGGTACCGACCTTGAAAGTGTAGCGGACCCACTGGCCGGCCGTCTCCCACTTTTCGCCGCCGATGGTATTGAGCAGCACGCGGGAGGTATTGGAAGGCATCGTCGCCGCATCGGTGCGGTCTTCCACCGGATAAATGGTCTGAGAGGAAGTTGCCCCCGGATATTCCGCCTGAATACGGACCCAGTCACGCCCCGACTCCGCACCGGCGAAACGGGCTTTGTAGTTTTCATAGGTCATCAGATCCTTGTGAGGAACCAGCGTGATGGAGCGGATGGTCATCGGCTCGTTGACGGCCTCCAGGGAAAGCGTGCGCTCGCCCGCCTCCAGCACAAACTCAAAAGTTTCGGCATAGAAACCATCGGCGTCGCGCAGTTCCACACTCCGCCATTCGGGCGATTGCTCCATGTTGGGGCGCAATTCGTTTTGGTCGATATCCGCCGTCATGAAGCGGACGGTGTTGGTATTTACGAAATCGCAAACGGACTGCGTCCAGACTGCCGGCATTGCAATGGAAAGATAGGCGCCCTTTTCATCGCTTTCCATAGTGCAGGAAGCCAGATCAAAACCGGCGGCAATGGCCTCATCGTAAAGAGCCTGCAGGGTTTTGTCTTTGGTCGCCGTCACGCGAGCGTTTACATATTGATTGGTCCAGACCTTCGGCAGCGAAAGGAAGCGCGCCTCGGCAAAAGGAATTTTGCCGTCGATCTTCAGAATCCGTTCGATGGAAGCGGATTTCGCGCTGTCCGGCCAGTATTCGATCATAACGCTGTATTTGGCAGTGGTCGGAATCGTTACTTTCCAGGAGGTCGTGCCGGTACTGGGCGTATAAAGCGAAGAACTGCCATCCTCCGTCACTTCCCGAACCGAGTCGCTTCCCTCATAGCTATAATTTTCCGTGCCGCGGATGAGGATCGACGCAGTCGCACGGGGGACGGACTGATACTTGATCAGGTAGTCTTCATACGACACCGCATTGAGTTGTTCCTTGATTTCCGCCAACGTCTTGGTCGTCACTGAACCGTTCGGCGTGGTCGCCGCACTGGTCGTCACTACGCCGCCTACCAGAAAAGTCAGCGCCAGGACAATGGCAAGAAGTCTTTGGAAGGTCTTCTTTTTCATGGTTTTCCTCCTGTGTTTCCCTGCAACCAGCAGGTTGGTAACCGGCCCGTGGCCGGTGGAATGCCGAAAGGGGCGGGGCTGTGCCCTGCTCGCGGTCAGCGAACCGACAGCCGCGCCGTCGTAACGGTTTGGCCCATGAGCGTATTTTATCACATCCGTCACCTGTTCGTCAAGTAATTTTTCATATTACACACGCGCGTGCGTGCGAACATTTGCCCCGGAACGGACAGTCTTCTCCTTCTCGCCCCGCCCTTGTTTTTGCCCGAAATTTGTCACGCAAAAAAGAAAAAAATCCGGAAGGTAAATTAAATTTAACAAAAGGCAGGCCTTAAAATTAGTTGGCGGCGCATTTCCCGCCTTTTTGTGGAAAATTACGAATTCATTTTTTCTCCGCTCAGGTTGTTAAATTTAATTTACCATTCTTTGATTTTGGCGGTTATCGTTTCCAAAATTCCGTCCGAAAACTGCCCGGCTGATTTTTGGCGTTGTGCACAAAAAAACGCCCGAAAATTCTACACCCCATTCCATTTTTCATCTACACACAATTTACAAATCTTTCACTTTTACAGTCCAAAATCTCTTCAAAAATTTCATGGCAGTCAGGAATCGCTCCCGCTACCTTCACGGAAATCTCACCTTTTTTTCACGGATGGTTGCAATCCGGAGCCGGATGTGTTATGATAATTATGAAATTCAAGTTTTTACCGGAGGCATCTCATGAACGATATCCTGCGCGCCGGCGTGGCGGTTCCGAAACTGAAAATCGCCGACCCGACCTTCAATGCCAATCTTATCCGTGAAAAAATCAAAGAAGCCCGCGCGGCCGGCGTCCGCGTACTGACTTTTCCGGAGCTTTCACTGACCGGCTATACCTGCGGTGACCTGTTTGCTTCCGGGTTTCTGCTGGAACGCGCGACTCAGGCGCTTTGCAAGCTGGCCGCCGATATTCCGGAAGATATTCTGGTGGCTGTCGGCGCACCGCTGGAACAAAACGGCCGGCTTTATAACTGTGCCTTCCTTCTTTCGGGCGGCAACATTCTCGGCGCCGTACCCAAGACCTTTCTTCCGACCTACGGTGAATATTACGAACGCCGCTGGTTTTCCCCCGCACCGGACGGCCTCAGCCGGGTCACGCTCGGCGCGTTTTCCTTTCCTTTCGGCACGGACCTGATCTTCACCGCGCCCGACGGCACAAAAGTGGGCGTGGAAATCTGCGAGGACCTCTGGTCGCCGCTTCCGCCCAGTTCCCTGCTCTCTAGGGCGGGCGCGGAAGTCATTCTCAACCTCTCGGCCAGCAACGAGACCATCCTCAAGCGCAATTACCGACGCGACCTTATCCTTCAGCAATCCGCGCGCACTTTCAGCGCCTATCTCTATGCCAGCGCAGGCTCGGACGAATCCACCTCCGACCTGATCTTTTCCGGCCACGGTCTCATCGCGCTTGCCGGATCGCCCGTGGCCGAGAACCGGCACTATATTGACAGCGACTATCTGCTTTACACCGATCTGGATCTTGAAAAGATCCGTTATGACCGGCGACACAACCGCACTTTCGGAGAAAGCGCCGCGCGCTTTCTCCGGGAAGATGACTACGAAAGCGTGCCGCTTCCCTGCCCGCTGGCCGTTTCGGACGGTTCGCTGCTCTCCCCCGGCCGGTTACCCTTCGTCCCGGATTCCAAAAACGAGCGGGTAGAGCGCTGTATGCAGATTTTTGATATGCAGGCCTCGGCGCTTTCCCGCCGTCTGTCCATCACGGGCGGAAAACTGACGGTCGGCATTTCGGGCGGACTGGATTCCACACTGGCGCTGCTGGTGGCCATCAAAGCCGTGGAAAAACTGCATCTTCCGCGCAAAAACATCATTGCCGTCACCATGCCCTGCTTCGGCACCTCGGACGAAACGCTGCACAACGCCACCGAGCTGATGGAAAAACTCGGCGTGGATGCCCGCACCGTGCCCATCGGAGAGGCTGTGCGGCTGCACTTCCGCGACATCGGCCAGTCCGAGACCGATTATTCGGTCACCTACGAAAACTGTCAGGCCAGAGAACGCACACAGGTACTCATGGACATTGCCAACAAAGAGGGCGGCATCGTGCTGGGAACCGGCGACCTGTCCGAACTGGCGCTTGGCTGGTGCACCTACAACGGCGACCATATGAGCATGTATGCCGTCAACGCCGGCGTGCCGAAAACGCTGGTACGCTGGATCATTTCGGGGGTGGCGGACAGCGACCTGCTGCCCGAGGCCACGGCGGTACTCTACCGGATCATCGACACCCCCATCAGTCCCGAGCTTCTGCCCCCGGACGCGGTCGGAAAGATCTCGCAGAAAACCGAAGATATCGTCGGCCCCTACGCTCTTCACGATTTCTTTCTTTACTATACCCTGCGTTATCAGTTCCGCCCCCGCAAGATCTATGAACTTTCGCGCATGGCTTTCGGCGACCTTTTCGGCGAGGAAACCACCAAAAAGTGGCTGAAAGTATTCTTCCGCCGTTTCTTTGGTCAGCAATTTAAGCGGAACTGTATGCCGGACAGCGTAAAAATCGGCTCAGTCTGCCTTTCTCCCCGCGGCGACTGGCGGATGCCGGCCGACGCCAGCGCGGGCGAATGGCTTGCGGAAGCGGAAGCCCTTTAAAAATACAAAGATCCCCCGGAAAAGTCATACCTTTCCGGGGGATCTTTCTCTTTCATCTCACAATCTCAATAATAATAATCGGGCTCCACATCAACAATGCTGATGCCGGAAAGCACCTTTTCATCAATTTCCACACGCGAAAGATAAGCGTCGGTGCGCAGTTTAAGCATATATTCCATCGTCAGTCCGGTCAGCGTGGAAAACCAGGTACTGTTTGCACTGTCATTCCACGCGCCGTCATCCAGTTCCGCGCGCATGAGAATGTAATAACCGGAATCCGAGGAAAGCACGGTCAGTTCGCCGATTTCCATTTTGAAAAGTTCTTCTGAAAAAGTGGCAAAAACCGTTTCATCGCTGGCACTGCCAAGCGTAAAATACATCCCGTTCGGGGCGTAATTTTCATTAAAGTCGGCATTGTCCGAAAGTTCACCCGCCAATTCAAGAAACAGATCCGGTTTGTTCACGCACCGGTTGGCGATCTCCTGCGCCTTCTCCAGCCGCGCCGCCATCTCGGCGTCGGTATACTTTACGGTCTTGTGGTTTCCCTTGTCATCGTAATAATAGTTGACCTTGCCGTTTTCAATGTCATAAGAAATCTTTCCGTCTGCAGTCAGATAAGTAGTGTCCCCGAATTTGTCGGGTTCTCCGGCCTGAATACCTTCTCCTTCTTTTTTGTAGGCGATATGATTGAAGTTTGTGTCGGTATAGAAAACCGTGACGCCGTCCTTGTCCTTTTCGCGGTCGTAATAATAATTGGCCAGTTGCATCTGATAGCCGCGGCAATAGTTGGCCTTATAAAACTCTTCTTTGGCCGTAGCGGAAATAAGAGAACCGTCCGCGCCGTACAGATGGGTTTTGAGTTGCGCGATCTTTGCCTCGATCAGCGCGGCATCGCGCAGCGTCGTGATATTGGCGCCGTAAGCGGAAAGGATGGAGTTGAGCTGACTCTTGGAGCCGGCCTCCTTGATCAGTTTATCGATCCATGCGTCCACTTCGTCCTTTGCGCTCTCCGAAAGTGAAAGCGAGAGTTCATCATACAGCACCAGCGCGGCCGCGATCTGGCGAAGCCCTTCGTAAACTTTTCGGGTATAAAACTGCGCGTTGGTGGTGTTATCGGTAGAAACATAGGTATTCCAGAAATCCTCGGTGTTCACCTTGTATCCCGCTGAGCCGAGGCTGCCCTTCATGCGCGCCAGGTAAAGCTGAAAGACATTGACCGATATTTTTTCGCCGCCCGCCTTCATCAGCGTCGTCCCGCGCGAGGCGCACGCACTAAAAGAGGCGCAAAGCGACGCGAGCATCAACAGCGCAAGGCACAGGGATAAAAGTTTCTTTTTCATTTTGTTTTTCCTTCCTTATTCGGAGTTTCCAGGGGAGCGGACGGCGTGCTGTCTTTTTGGGCGCAAAGTGTATAAAGATCAAAAAACAGATCCCGTAGAGCGGCTAATTCCGTCTGCCCCTTTCCCATCCGGCAACGGATATAGGGCGTGGCCGACATCATCATCCGCAGTTTCCCCGGATATTTTTCGGAAAGCGTCATCCACGCCTCCACGCAAAGTTCCGGCTGGGTAACGGCCACTTCCGCGCCGTCCTGCCGCACCTGTGTCACACCCGAGCGGGCGGCCAGCGAGCGGATGAGCGCGATTTGGAGCAGATTGGCCGCGGCCGCCGGCAACTCGCCGTACCGGTCGGTCAGTTCATCCGTCATGTCAAGGAGATCCTCTTTGGAACCGATCATGGAAATGCGGCGGTAAAGCGCCATCCGCTGGCCGGTATCCGGCACATATTTTGCGGGCAGGCAGGCGTCAAAAGGCAACGAGACAACACATTCGCATTCGGATTTGGGCGTTTCTCCCTTTTCTTCCAGAACCGCCTCGTTGAGAAGTTTGATGTAAAGGTCATAACCCACTGCGTCCAGATGTCCGTGCTGTTCGGCACCCAGGATGTTCCCCGCGCCACGCAATTCAAGGTCGCGCAAAGCAATCCGGAAACCCGCCCCGAATTCGGCATATTCGCGAATCGCCTCCAGGCGTTTTCTCTGGATATCTCCCAACGCCCGCCCCTTTGGGTAGGTAAAATACGCATAGGCGCGGCGGGGGGACCGCCCCACGCGGCCACGGATCTGATGCAGTTGAGAAAGCCCCAACCGGTGCGCATTATCAACAATCAGGGTATTGGCATTCGGCACATCAACGCCGGTTTCAATAATGGTAGTGCTCACCAACACATCGATCTCGCCCGAAAGCATCTGCCCCCAGATTTCTTCCAGCTCCTCTTTTTCCATCTGACCGTGCGCCACGGTAATGCGCGCTTCGGGCACGGCGCGGGCAATCCGCGCGGCCACCTCGCGGATACCGGCCACCTCATTGTGCAGATAAAAGACCTGCCCGCCCCGCCGGAGTTCCCGCCGGATTGCCTCGTTGACAATGAGTTCGTCGTCTTCCAGCACATAGGTCTGCACCGGCAGGCGGTCGCCCGGCGCCTCGTCCAGAATTGAAATGTCCCGGATGCCGCTCATCGCCATGTTCAGCGTCCGCGGGATCGGCGTGGCGCTCAGCGTCAGCACATCCACATTTCCGGCCAGTTTTTTGAGTTTTTCTTTCTGTGCCACGCCAAACCGTTGCTCTTCATCCACGATCAGCAGCCCCAGATCCTTGAATTTCACATCCGAGGAAACCAGGCGGTGCGTGCCGACCACCAAGTCAAGATCTCCCCGTGCCAGCCGCCGCAGGGTCTGCGCCTGCTGTTTGGGGGTGCGGAACCGCGAAAGCATATCGGCCTGTACACCAAAAGCCCGCATCCGGGACTGTATGGTCTGAAAATGCTGTAGCGCCAGAATGGTGGTCGGCACGAGAATGGCCACCTGCTTGCCGCCCATGATTGCCTTATAAGCCGCCCGGAGCGCCACCTCGGTCTTTCCGAAACCCACATCCCCGCAAAGAAGACGGTCCATCGGGACCGGCTTCATCATATCGGCCTTGATGTCCTCGGCGGCAGCCGCCTGTCCCTCGGTTTCCTGATGCTCGAAAGCAGCCTCGAAATCGGCCTGCGCGTCGTCATCCGGCGGAAATGCAAAACCCGGCCGCCGTTCCCGTTCGGCATAAAGACGGATGAGATCTTTGGCCATATCCTTGGCGGCGCTTTTGGCGCGCGCCTTGGCTTTTTTCCATTCTCCGCCGCCGAAACGCGAAAGCTTCACCAATCCGTCGTCTGCGTGTGCGCCGATATACTTTGTAATACTCTCCAGCCGGTCACAGGGCAGGAACAGCCGGTCACTTCCCGCATACTGTATGCTGACATAATCCATGGTGACCCCGTCAATGGTGAGCGTTTCCAGCCCCAGATAGCGGCCAATCCCGTGCGCCTCATGCACCACCAGATCACCCGGGTGCAGATCGGCATAAGAAAGGATGGAAGTCTTGGCGTCCTTCTTCTCCCGCCGGTGACTTTGTTTTGTCAGCGAAAGGCCGCCCCCCGTCTCCGCAGGGCAAAGCGACAGCACAGCCACGCGGGCGGCCGGCAGTTCAAAGCCGGGCAGTTTTTCCCGACAGGTCAGCAAAACCGTACCGGGAGCAAGACCGATTTTCTCAAAAAAGGATAGCGTAGACGGGGGATCCTGCTTTTCTTTTTCTTCTTTCGAAGAATCGTTTCCGGCGCCGTCGCTCTCCCAAAAACGAACGCTGTAGCCCTCTTCGCGCAGGAGGCCGGCCGCATTTTTGGCAGTTGCTTCGTTGGGCGCGGAAAGGATTACCCGGTAATCGCCCGCCCGATAGTTTTTCAGATCTTCAAAAAGCAGAGGGTAATTCTCTTCGTAAGAAACCGTATGCTTGGAGCGGAAAGTGTAAAGGCCGGAGAGCCGTTTCCCGGACAATCCCTCGGCAATCGAGTCAAGATGAAGCACCCCATGTGTTGATAAAAAGGCGGAAAGCGCCTTTTCATCCTTGCTGTACTCGGCATATCTCCCCGGCAGAACTCCGGCCGTCAGGAGCGACTCCACCGCCTCTCCCAAATGCCAGAGCGAGGCTGTCAGCCGGTCTTTCACGGCATTTGTACCTTTGATGACAACCGGCGCTTTTTCACCGAAATAGGAGAGCAGTGTGGCGCGTTCCGGGCAAAAAAGCGTCAGATATTTGTCCGCAAAACGGATCTCCCCTCCGGCCGTGAGATCGGCTGTTTCCTTGTCCAACTCTTCTCTTGCCTCCGGCGTTTCGGCGCGGGCGCGTTGCGCTTTCAGGATTCCCAGAAGTTTTTCCCGCGCTTCCGTCGAAGGCAGGACCTCCCTTGCGGGCGGGATCTCTGCCAGCGTAATCATGGTCTGCATGCGTTGGCTTTTGATGTCAAAAGTACCCATGCGATCAATTTCATCCCCGAAAAACTCAACCCGTATGGGGGCTGAATCTGTCAGCAGTGTTCCGTCCGGCGTCATGGCGCGCAAATTGGGCGCGTAAATATCCGCAATCCCCCCGCGCACGGCAAACTGCCCCGGGCCGTCCACCAACTCGCAACGGATGTACCCCGCCGCCGTCAGTTTCCGAACCAGTTCCGGCAGTGCGCTTTCTTCTGCGGCAGACAGGCGGATGGTTGCCGCGTCAAGAGGCTCTTTTGCCACCGTAAAGGAAAGCGCCGCGTCCGGTGTGGTCAAAATGACATCAAAATGGCCGCCCGAAAGCCCCCAGAGAACCCGGATACGCTCATATTCGTATTCATGCGAGGCCGTAATATTATAAAAAGTCAGGTCACGCCCGGTATAAAAGGCGGCGCGCAGGCCATATCCCGCCAAAAGCGTACACAGCCGCACACATTCTTTTTCCTCCGGCAAAAGGATCAGTGCCGGGCACTTTCCGGCCTCCTTGAGGTCAGAAAGAAAAGTGACTAAGAAAGCATCCGACGCGCCCGACGAAAGCCCGCACGCCGCCATCGGAAGCGGCCGCGCGGCGCGGCACTCTGTCAGAAACGCCGCATACAGTTCCCGATATTCCCTCTCCTCCGGGAAAAGGGAGGGCAACAAAAAAACGCTCATTGGCCACTCCCGTTGCACTCTTGCTTTGCCCTTGCAGCATCCCCCGCGAGAAGTAATTCCACCCCGCGCAATACCGTGTCAAAGACAGCCGAGAGCCTCTCCATTTCAGCTTCGGTAAAATGGGAAAGCACAAAATCGGCCAGATCCATTTCAGGATTCGGTTTGCGGCCGACGCCGATACGAATCCTGGGAAAAGCATCCGACCCCAATTGATAAATGATATTCTTCAATCCGTTGTGACCGCCGTCACTGCCTTTTTCACGCACCCGCAAACGGCCGACATCCAGATTGATATCGTCCGAGATCACCAGAATGTGCCCGGGCTCGATTTTATAAAAGGCGGCCGCCTCCCGCACCGCTTCTCCCGAGAGGTTCATATAGGTCTGCGGCTTTAAAAAAAGCACACGGCGTCCGGCCACAGTTCCCTCTCCGGTCAGCGCGCGAAAACGGGCGCGGTCGGTTTTCACACCCAGCCCCGCGCAGATCTTATCCAGCGCCAGAAAACCGGCGTTGTGCCGGGTAAACGCATACTCCGCGCCGGGGTTTCCGAGTCCGACGATCAGATGAGTCACCGGCCCTGCCGGCGTAGCGTCTGTTTTTTCGATTTTGCGGAAAAGATCATAAATATCTGCCATAGCGCCCCTCTTTTTTCAAACACGAAAGCGCCGCCGCGAACCCAAACGGAAAGAATCCGTCCCTCGCGCCGACGATGATTTTTTATTATTATAACGCTTTTCTTTCCGCCTGTCAAACCTTTTTTGGAAGAAAGCGGAAAATTTCTTGCTGAAAATCGGCGTTTTCGGGTATTTTGACCGAAAAACCCGGACTGTTCACGAAATATTTACTGATTTTCTTCCAAGTATCTTGCACTTTTTTCCATCCTATGATATAATAAGGTGTTTCAAAACGGCATCCGCCACGGCGGTGCCCGGAATATTAAATTTTTTGGAGGTAGTTTCAACATGGCAAAAAAGTATTGCTATCTGTTTACTGAAGGCAATGCCAACATGCGCGAACTGCTGGGCGGCAAAGGTGCCAACCTGGCAGAAATGACAAACATCGGTCTCCCGGTTCCTCAGGGCTTCACCATCAGCACCGAGGCCTGCACTCAGTACTATGAGGACGGCCGGCAGATTAACAGCGAAATCATGGCCGAGATCATGACCTATATCACCAAGATGGAAGAGATCACCGGCAAGAAGTTCGGCGACAAGAAGAATCCCCTTCTGGTTTCCGTCCGTTCGGGTGCCCGCGCATCCATGCCCGGCATGATGGACACGATCCTGAACCTGGGTCTGAATGAAGAAGTGGTTGAAACTATCTCCGCCATGTCCGGCAACCCCCGTTGGGCCTGGGACTGCTACCGCAGATTTATTCAGATGTACTCCGATGTCGTCATGGAAGTCGGCAAGAAGTACTTCGAGCAGCTCATTGACAAGATGAAGGAAGAAAAGGGCGTGAAGTTCGATGTCGAACTGACCGCTGACGACCTGAAAGTGCTGGCAAACCAGTTCAAGGCCGAATATAAAGAAAAAATCGGTTCCGATTTCCCGAACGACCCCAAGGAACAGCTCATCGGCGCTATCAAGGCCGTGTTCCGCAGCTGGGACAACCCCCGCGCCAATGTGTACCGCCGCGACAACGATATCCCCTACAGCTGGGGCACTGCCGTCAATGTGCAGATGATGGCCTTCGGCAACATGGGCGATGACTGCGGCACCGGCGTGGCCTTCACCCGTGACCCTGCCACCGGCGAAAACGGCCTCTTCGGCGAATTCCTGACCAATGCACAGGGCGAAGATGTGGTGGCCGGCGTCCGTACGCCGATGCACATCTCCGAGATGGAGAGCAAATTCCCCGAAGCGTTCAAGCAGTTCAAAGAAGTCTGCAAGACGCTGGAAAATCACTACCGCGATATGCAGGACATGGAGTTCACCGTCGAGCACGGCAAACTTTATATGCTCCAGACCCGTAACGGCAAGCGTACCGCGCAGGCCGCTTTGAAGATCGCCTGCGACCTGGTGGACGAAGGTATGCGCACCGAGCAGGAAGCCGTCCTGATGATCGACCCCCGCAACCTCGACACCCTGCTTCACCCGCAGTTCGACGCCAAGGCTCTGAAAGCCGCCAACCCGGTCGGCAAGGGTCTGGGCGCTTCTCCCGGTGCCGCCTGCGGCCAGATCGTGTTCTCCGCTGACGATGCCGAGGCATGGAAAGCCGCCGGCAAGAAGGTCGTGCTGGTTCGTCTGGAGACCTCTCCGGAAGACATCACCGGCATGAAAGCCGCGCAGGGCATCCTGACCGTCCGTGGCGGTATGACCTCTCACGCCGCCGTGGTGGCCCGCGGCATGGGCACCTGCTGTGTGTCCGGTTGCGGCGACATTACCATGGACGAGGCCAACAAATGCTTCACGCTGGCCGGCAAGACCTATCACGAAGGAGATTATATCTCCATTGACGGCTCGACCGGTAACATTTATGACGGCATCATCCCCACTGTGGACGCCAAGATCAGCGGCGACTTCGGCCGCATTATGGGTTGGGCCGACAAATACCGCAAGCTGCAGGTCCGCACCAACGCCGACACCCCGCGTGATGCCAAGAAGGCCCGCGAGCTGGGCGCCGAAGGCATCGGCCTGTGCCGCACCGAGCATATGTTCTTCGAGCCGGAGCGTATTGCCGCTTTCCGCGAGATGATCTGTGCCGACACGGTTGAAGAACGCGAGGCTGCACTGGACAAGATCATGCCTTATCAGCAGGGCGACTTTGAGGCGCTTTACGAGGCGCTGGAAGGCAAGCCGGTGACCATCCGCTTCCTGGATCCCCCGCTTCACGAGTTTGTTCCGACCGACGACAACGAGATTCAGCTGCTGGCCGCCGCTCAGGGCAAGACCGTGGCTGAGATCAAAGCCGTGATCCAGGCGCTCCACGAGACCAACCCGATGATGGGTCACCGTGGCTGCCGTCTGACCGTCACCTACCCCGAAATCGCCGTGATGCAGACCAAGGCCGTTATCCGTGCCGCGCTGAATGTTCAGAAGAAACACCCCGACTGGAAAGTCGCTCCTGAAATCATGATCCCGCTGGTCGGCGATGTCAAGGAGCTGGCCTTTGTCAAGAAGATCGTGGTGGCTACTGCCGATGCCGAAATCAAGGCTGCCGGCATTGATCTCAAGTATGAAGTCGGCACGATGATCGAAATCCCGCGTGCCGCGCTGACTGCGGATGAGATTGCAAAGGAAGCCGAGTTCTTCTGCTTCGGCACCAACGACCTCACGCAGATGACCTTCGGGTTCTCCCGTGACGACGCCGGCAAGTTCCTGCCTTCGTACTATGACACCAAGATTTATGAGAACGATCCCTTCGCCAAACTGGACCAGGACGGCGTGGGCAAACTCATGAAGATGGCCGTTGAACTTGGCAAGTCGGTTCGCCCGACGCTGCACTGCGGCATCTGCGGCGAGCATGGCGGTGACCCGTCTTCTGTGGAATTCTGCCACAAGATCGGCCTCACCTATGTTTCCTGCTCTCCCTTCCGTGTGCCGATCGCGCGCCTTGCCGCCGCTCAGGCCGCTCTGAAGGACTGATTCGGATCTTAAAAACAAAAAACCAAATCCCCCGCGGCGTTTGCCGCGGGGGATTTTTGGCTGAAGAGAAATGACTTCAAAATCACTTTGATTTTCGAATTTCCATATTTATATTTAAATTTTCCATTTTTAAATATTATTTTTCTCTTTTTGTTTTTTTCGCCTCTAATTTTCAGGCCTCATCCAAACATTTTCTCATTTTGCGAAACCCCGCAGACAGATCGGCTTCTCCAAATACGCTGGAGGGGGCCGCCACAA
>ERZ779888.338-NODE-338-length-58129-cov-6.399955_pt1 | contig 58129 bp, 19 predicted proteins | sample MGYA00511245_ERZ779888 | MGnify/ENA primary metagenome ERZ779888 (study PRJEB29588, sample SAMEA2155255) | human gut metagenome | biome: human gut; feature: human-associated habitat; material: faeces | place: Denmark | collected 2008/2010 ...
CTTTAATAATACCAAGAGTCATACTCACTATTGAGTTTGGCTCTTTTTTCATTTACGCAACAAGTGCTTTTCTCGGCGCTACGCCGTCTTTGCCGAAAGGTTAATAAAAAACGGACGATTTTTCTAAACAGACAATCGCATATCGGGGAATATCCGATGAGATGGATGCCTGCATAATCGACGATGAAGTATATATCAATAATAAGCGTTACATTATTACCGGTGAGCATTTGGGATATTTGATATGCATATTAAACTCAAAACTATTTAATAAAATAATTATGAAAAGTGCAAATCAAACCGGAGGGAAAGGACGTGATTTTCTTGAAAAAATCCATATACCTTATCCAAATAATGACAACGTACCAGAAGTTCTATATAGAGAGATATTATGCCGATTATCGCCCCGAAGAAAACGTAATCGTAATCGAATATTACGGAAGATTCAATATAATCGAAAACAACGTGCTTACGCGTATTCTCGAAGGTAACGAATTATATCGCGAAGAAAGGTTGGAAGACGAAACCGGGAAAGAGAGTTATTCTTTCCGCGATAACGGCGCGATGTACTGTATGGTTTCTTTCCTTAACGTCGAGACCGGAGAATGGAGCGAGCCTATCGTTGCTTCCGCTTACGAACGGATACAAGAAGACGAAAGCAAAATCAAGGTAATAATTTCCCGAATAAAAGGAGAGTTCCAAATGGTGAAAATAAACGCCGACGGAACGCTCGACTTTATCGACGAGTAAAAAAAATATCCCAAAAACAACGAAAAGAGCGCCCTATGCGCTCTTTTTCGTTGCGGTAAATAACAAGTAAAACAACCGTGCAGTACCGTTAACAACAAGAAAATATAATGATACAATAACGAAAAAAAACAAGGAGCAAAGCATAATGAAAAAAATTATTACGATAATCGCCATAGTTCTTACCGTAGTCGTTTGTACGGTTGCGCTTACCGCTTGCGGCAGCGTGTACGACGTAAATTTGCCGATAGGCGACGGCAACGTTCCCGACGACGCGGTAAATTGCCATTACCAAATAGCGGAAACGATAAAAGACGGATACGAATTAAAAGGATATTTTACCGCGGAATCCAAAGCGGATTTAAGCGGCCGATTTATTTTCTCGCTTTCTTTCGACGCGCGCTACGCGACTTCGTATAACGAGAAAATTTTGTTCTCGTTTAACGGCGAAGATCTGAAAAACGCCGAAAACGGCAAGTTGAATTTTTCGATAAAGTTTGAAAGACTCGGCGATTACTTCTTAAAAACCGACGGCACGGGAAAGTTTATTTTCCACTTCCACAGAGAAGACGCGCGTAATACCGACAGCGCGAAGTGGAACGCGTCCGAATACGAATACACTTATGACGGAACCAAACTGACGATAACGAAGTAATTTTTCTTACGTCGCAAAATCGATAAAAACCGACAAAAATTAAACGAGCGAAAAATACAGAAAAACCGAATTTTCGCTCGTTTTTTTATACTGTGTTAAAAGGTAAATTCGTTGTCGGTTTTGTTGATTTGTGCGTTGAAAAACGCGGTAAGACCGGCGGTCATTTCGTCCACGTCGAATTTGCCCGCGGTTTCCACTCCGGAGTGCATAGCGAGTTGCGCAAGACCGACGTCGCAGGCGTCCATACCGAGATTTGCGCTCAGCATAAGTCCTATCGTACTGCCGCAGCGCAGGTCGGAGCGGTTGAAGTAGTCCTGATATTTCACGCCGGCTTTGTCGAGAACGGCTTTGAAAATCGCCGAAGAAACGCCGTCCGTCGAGTAGTTTACGTGGTGTTTTACGACGATGCCTTTGTTAAGCAAAACCTTTTGTTCGGGGTCGGATTTTTCGGGGTGCGCCGGGTGCGTTGCGTGCGCGTTGTCCACCGACAAAACGAACCCTTTTTCGCAAGCGGAAGAATAATCTTCTTCGGTTTTGCCCAAACCGAAAGCAATCTTTTTAAGAATTCTTTCGATAAGAACCGAGTTTGCGCCCTGCTTGGTTCCGCTGCCGATTTCTTCGTTGTCGAAGCAGCAACAAACCGCAATCGAAGAAGGAGAACAATCGTTGAGCGCGATAAGAGATGAGTACACGCTCGTAAGGTTGTCTATTCTCGGCGAAGATAAAAATTCGCTTTTTACGCCGCTTTCGTACGGCTTGACGCAAGGCACGACGTATAAATCCGCGTCCAACACTTTCTCGTCCGTAAGGCTACCGTAAAAGTCAGTTACGGAACCCAAAAGCGGCAACATATCGTTTTGGACGTTGAACGAAAACCCTTCGTTTACGCTCGGGTTGTGGTGGATTGCGAGCGACGGAATCGTGACGAGATAGGGGCTTTCGACAAGGCGTACGGCGACTGCGCCGTCGCGTTCGACGAGAATTCTGCCGGCTATTTTTAAGGGCGCGTCCATAAACGAATAAAGGATAAGACCGCCGTATTTTTCCACGTTTAATCTCATTCCTTCGGGGGAAGGGATAAGGGAAGAACCCTTGACGTGAAGGGACGGCGAGTCGGTGTGGCTTGCCGCGACGTTAAAGGCGAAGTTTTCGCCGATACGGAAAGCGATTAAGGCAGAACCGTTTTTTTCGACGAAGTATTTTCCGCCTTTTTTCAGCGACCAACTTTCGGTTAGGTCGAGTTTTTCAAAGCCGTTTTCGCTTAAATACGCTTTCGACAGAGCAACCGCGTGGAACGCGGTAAGGGAATCGGATAAAAATTGTTTTAAGTCCATAAATTCTCCGTTTTTACTTTTTTCGTCAATATGATAATACCATTCGGCATTAAAATCAAGTCAATTATTCCACTCGGTTAAGCCTTCCCCTTGGGGGGAAGCCTTTCTTCATATTAAAAGCAGTCCCCCCTTGTCGTGCGATGAACCTATATAAGTAATAACCTAATGCGTAAAGGGATGCAACGTCCCACGTTGCTTGCGAAATGAGATGCAACGCACTGCGTTGCCATTGGGGGGATTGACTTTTTTAAGATTTATATTATAATATTAAATTAGACTATTTTCGCGGGCGCAAGTCGCGCGCGTAGGCGGGTGTTACCCGTGCACGGAGGTTTTACTATGAAACGCAAACTGACGGTCGTATTCGTGATTTTGGCGGCGGCGCTTCTCGTATTCGGAGCGGTGGCGTGTACGCGGCAGGATATGTCGGGCAAAAAGACGGTTACCGTAATTAACGGCTCGATAAGCGAAACGAAAACTTACGACGTCGGTACGACGATTATTCTGGAGGCGCAGGTCGCCGACGGCAAAGAGTTCGAGTACTGGGAAGTAAACGGCGAGCGTTTTTCCGAAGAAAAGAAGTTGGTTTATAAAGTTACGACCGACGTTACGATAAGGAGCGTATTTTCCGACTCGATAAGAACCGTGCAGGTAATAAACGGCGATAAGAACACGACGAGATCGTACGCGGTAGGCACGAAAATAAACTTTTCGGCAGATTCGCTTGCCGGGCAGAAATTCATTTGCTGGGTAGAAAACGAAACTCCGTTGTCTTACGAAAAGAACGTAGAATACGAAGTAAAGGGCGATGCGGTGGTTCGCGCGGTTTACGCAAACGACAAACAAATCACCTTGTCTTACGACGGCGGAAAAGCGGAAGACGAAACGATCACCGTTACCGCGTTCGGCACGGAAACGTCCTACGACGGAGCGTTGCTCGCAGGATACCGCTATACTTTGCCCGTTCCCGTAAAAAACAGATACAAATTCGTTTGCTGGACGGTCGGCGATAAAGCCGTTACCGACAAAAACGGCAAATCTCTCGCACCCTACGACGGCGAAAGCACGGTTTTCGTAGCAAAATACGAAGAAAATCCGTTCGTTTACGTGGTGATAAAAAATTCCGACACGGACGAAACGCAGCGTGAAAACAAAGTCTACGTAGAAGACGGTTCGGCGGCAATCAAAGCGGACGAAATTATCGACAAGGCTTGTTCCGGGTGGGATATATCCTACGTCGTAAGAGAAAACGAAACCGACAAAACGATAAGACAAAGCGTTTCGAGCGCGTCGTCGTTCTATTTTAACCTTAGTCAGGACTTCGTCGTTCCCGGCAAGACGTACACGTTTTACGCAAAATACCGCGAAGCGTACAAAGTCACGATAGTAAGCGGCAGCGGCGGCGGAGCGTACGCAAAGGAAGAAACCATCGTCCTGATCGCCGCGGTTCCCACCGGCAAAAACTTCCTTGACTGGACGATATCGTATTCGGGCAAAACCGCGGTTCTCGCACGTACCGACAAAGGCGCGCTTTGCCTTGTCTACGAAGAAGGCGAAGAACAAAAAGCGGTTTATTTCTCCGAAGAAGAACAAGCGGCTGTTATCGTGTCCGCAACCGAACTTAATTTGACGAGCATACCCGAAAGCGGTACGTTTACCCTTGCCGAACTGGAAAAACTCGGCATAACCGTTTCCGGCGGCTCGAACACCCTGATACGAGGCAGGTTCGAAGACAAAGATTATACGTTTACTTACACGCTTAACTGCAACGTGGACGGCGTTTATTTCCTTGACGAAGACGGAGAAAAGGCTTTGATCGCGGCGGGATTTACCAAAGGGGAAAACGGCACGTTCGTTAAGGTCGAATACTACAACTACAACGAATCGATCGCGAGCGCGGTCGTGCCGAGCATAGCGCATTACAAATTCGGCGGCTGGCAGAGCGCGATTTCCGGGGTTAAAATACCGTCCGCTATGCCCAACTACAATATGGCGGTCGTAGGCTCGTTCTCGGCGGAAAGACACCTTATAGAACTCGTTTGTCCGTCGGGCAACGGCGTTGCGAAAATCGGCGGCGCGGGAAGCACGAAGAGCGGTTATTACGCCTACGGCAGTACGATAGAATTTTACGTCACCGCATACGCAGGGTACGAATTTTATAAGTGGCAGGACAAAGACGAACTCGACGCAAGCGGCAGAGTCATAGACAAAGGGGAAACGGTGAAAGCGGAGCAAATCACCTACGTTTTCCGCTACACGGTACAAAAAGAAGAAAAGTTTACCTGCGTGTTTGCCAACAGGGAATACGAAATAACCTATATTTTCAGCATAATGTACGACGGAAAGGACGTTACGCACGACGAGTCGTTTTTCTTGCCGAACACTTACAGAGAAGACTACGCGGTGAAGAAAACCGCCAAAAAGTACGGCGAGCAGGTTACTCTCGACCCGAAATACACGATAAGGGAAAAAGGACTGTTTTCGTACGACCTTTCGCTCGTGTACGAAGGGGAGCACTGGACGGTCAGCGACTGGGTGGCGGACGGCGAAGGGCTGGACGTAAGCGGCAAGTTTACCATGCCGAAAAAAGACGTCACCGTGCGCTCGGTTTGTACGATTAAGTACCACAACGTCACGTTCTCTCTCAAAGAAGGGGTAGTGCCGTCGATCAGGACGATAAACGGAAAGAATCCGACGGATTACAAGGGCGGAGAAGAAGTTTATTTCGTTCCTTACGGATCGGAATTTACGTTTGACGTAACGCTCGAAAAAGGTCGTTCGCTCGGCGCGGTGCAAGCAAACAGTAAAGTTCTCGATAGCAGCGACGATTACCGCTACACGGTAGACCCTGCGGACAGATACAGTATCGAGGCGAAGTTCAAGTTGAAAATCGCCGAAGAAAACGTCGTTTATTCTTTCTCGTCCGAAGAGCAAACCTTCGTCGCGGTTTATTACGTAAGAGCGGACTTCGAGCAAAGCGACGCCGACAATCCGCTTACCGGCTGCGTTCAGATCGACGAAAGCGACGTAAAAATCGTCGACGGCAACACCTATTACAAACTCGACAAACTCGTTGCGGTAGGGCAAAGCGGATATTTGCAGGACGCTACGAGAACGGGACTTAAATATAACCAAACGCTCGTTGACGCACTTATCGACGCAAGCAAGGCGCGCTACGACTTCGGCGGTTGGACGAGAATGGTCGGGGAAGAGAGATATTTAGGACAAACCGTACCCGACGAAGACATATGGGCGTACGGAACTCTCACCCTTAAAAAATACACCGTAGAGATAGAAAAAGACACGTTCCGTTTCGACGGCAACCCGTCCGCGCCGGTAAACACCGCCGACGTAAGGAAAGTCGTGGAAGCAGGCACGGAAACCGACTACGAAAAAGGCGAATACGCCGTTACGCAAAGACTGTATTTCTCCGAATACACCATTAAAAAACATTCCCCCACCGGGTATAACTTCACCAAATGGAGAATAAGCGCGGGTTCGGGCATAACCGACTACGCCGACGTGGACGTAAGCGGCGCGCCCGTAGGAACAATTCTTTCCGCCGTCACTTATTCCGGCAAGTACACGATTAAGTACAGAGTAAACGACGACGATACGTTTACGCTGTTCCTTACCGAAAACTGCAGCGTAAAAGCGGAGTTCGACGTGAAGAGATTCAGCGCGATTTCTCTCGACGAAACCGAGATAGCGGCGGAAAACGGCGACGAATACTCCGGCAGCGTGACTTTCGAATACGGCAGCAGACTGCAGGTAAGGTATTCTTGCAGAGATAAGGCGATTTCCGGCAAAAAAGTAACCGCTTTCGTCCTTTCCGGCGCGGCGGATATGACCGACGTAAAACAAAGCATAAACACGGGATTCGACGAAGAAACGCTTTCTTACCCGTACGGTACGAGTACGAACCCCGAAGCGAAAGGAGAAACCGACGAATTCACGCACGACGTTTACGTCAAAGCGGAAGTCGAAGATATAAACTATAGAATTTACTATACCGTGTACACCGCCGCCGATTCGCTTAAAGGACTGAGCGCCAACAGTTACGCTACGACCTGCACGGCGGAAGACGGAACGTATTATACGGTTAAACTCGGACAAACCGTGTCCGTTTTGGGCGAAGAAGCGGCTAAGAAAATAGCAGCGGCGAGCGGACTGGAAACCGCCGGCACGATGTACAGCGGTTGGTACGAGAAAAACGCCCTTACTTCCGACGATACCGAAGGCACAGGGTTCAAATCGACCGGAGCGAACGCCGACGGAACGTGGAACTACACCCACGCAAAGAAGAAAGGGGAAGAGTTCGCTGCGCACGTATACCTCAGTTGCTACCTTATAAGACTGGTAAAAACGTATAACGGCGAAGGGAAACTCAACAATCCGATAAAGGACGTACCGAACTACGCCAACTATTTTGCGGCGCATTACGACGAAATAACCATACCTGAAACAGGCTCGGACGGCAAAACCGTCACGAAAATAGCCGCCGGCGCGTTCAACGGAATGAAAGGGCTTAAAAAAGTAACCTTGCCCGAAACGGTGACGATAATAGGAAGCGGAGCGTTTGAAAACTGTATTTCCCTTGAGGAAACCGGGCTTACTTCGGCAATAACCGAGATAGGCGCGAGCGCATACAAAGGTTGTTCTTCGCTTACCGAAGTCACGTTTGGTCCGCTCGTGGCAAGCGTCGGAGCAAAGGCGTTCGAAGACGCGGTAAACGTGGCGAATATTTACTATAATTCCAAAACGACGACGAATTTCTCCGCAGGGGCGGGCGTTTTCGGCAACGCCGGCGCAAACGCGGGCGAGATTACCCTTACGATAGGTTCGGCGGTTACCGTCGTTCCGGGCGGACTGTTCGGTTGCGACGGCGGCGGCACGGCGGAATATCTGACGAAAGTCGTGTTCGAACCCGGCAGGGCCTCGTCCGTAACTCTCGACAGGTTTGCGTTCGCGTATTCGGGACTAAGGACGATAGAACCGAACGGAAGACTGAGAAGCGTTAAGTCAAACGCTTTCAGAGAATGTAAAAACTTCACCGAGTTCGATTTCGAAGGAAGCGGACTTACGGCGGCGGAAGAAAACGCGTTCTCGTACAGCAGACTTGTTACGGTAATCCTTTCCGAAGAAGTGACTTCGATAGAACAAAACGCGTTTTACGCATGCAAAGATCTCGAATCGGTATACTACCGCGGACAAAACGGCGTGACGAGTATCGGCGAAGGAGCGTTTGCACTCGAAGGACCGACGTCTTCGAGCGCGCTCAGACGGTTCACTTCGATAGAAGAAAAAGAAAACGCCGCCCCGGCGGACGAAATCAGACTGCCGAGCGTGGCAATCCTTGGCAAATGGGCGTTCAGGGGAGCGGCTTCGGTAAAATCTCTGTATTTGGGCGGCACGGGCGCGAAGAATATCGACGTGGAAGTATTCTACGGAGCGAGCGGAATAACGAGCATAGTTTACGATATTCAGACCTGCGGCGACGTAAGTTCTACCGAGAGCGCGCCCTTTATAGCAATGAAGAGCGCAAGCGAAATCACCCTTACTTTAGGGGAAAACGTAAGAAGAGTTCCCGCGAGAATGTTCAACAATCTCGCGATGGTAAGGAAAGTAACCGTTCCTTCGACGGTAACGAGTATCGGCGCGCTTGCGTTCGGCAATATGAACGCTCTAAGAGAAATCTATTTCGATATCGAAGGGGATTCTTACACGATGTCGGACGCGGCGAAACCGTTCTTCGGATCGGGTTCGGACGACGGAATGAGAGTTACTTTCGGCAAAAACGTAACGAAGATAAAAGACTACGCTTTCAGCGGAACGACGAAACTTACGAGTTTCGCAATCGAAGCGGACGGAGAAAAACCCGTTTATATCGGAGCGAACGCGTTTTCGGACACGGGAATAGCGAGCGTAAACGTGCCGCTGAGAAAATCGCTCGAAATCGGCGAGTATGCGTTCCGTTCCGCACCGATAACGACGGTTACGATAAACGAAAACGTAGCCGAAGTGACGATAGGAGCGCACGCGTTAAGCGACACGAAAGGGGCGATTAACAGGGTCAGCGCGTTCGGTAAAACGATGAGCGGACTGTGGTTTGCGGCGGAAAGCGGCAAATTCAGCGCGGTTAAGACGGAAATCGGCGTGAGAGCGACGATAAGCGGAGCGATAAGAACGAAGAACGTGGTTACCGTAGACAGAGAGGACGAACTCGTGGTGGAAAGCGGAGCGACGCTGACTATCGACGGAGAAACCACCGTCAGGGGTAAATTCCTTCCGCAAAGCGGCTCGACCGTCCTTAAAGAAGGCGACGGAACGATTTTCCGCGCGGTTGCGTTCAATAAAGACGATTTCGCAGAGAAAAACGCATACGCGGAATACACGCACAAAACGATCGTCGGCGACGTCGATTTTGCGGAAGATTTAGTCGTAACGGGCAAAGAGTTTTCCGTAGACGAAGGCGCGACGGTTACTTTCGGCGGCGATTTCGAATACGTCGTCGGCGACGGCAGCGGAAGCACGTTCAAAGTAGTTACCGCCGCCAACGCAAAGTGCGTAATGAGCGGTAAAAAGTTGACTGCGAACGGTAAACTCGTCGGCGTGCTGCAAGCGACGGCGGGAACGGAAGTGTTCGTTTTGGGCAAACGACTTCTCAACAACGGCGCAAACTTTGCCGACGAAAGCGGCAGCGGACTGAGAATAACGAGCGGTACGACGGAAATTTCTTCGGGCGGCACGACGATTACTTATAAAGTCACCGAAGGCGAACTCAGAATAAACGCGGATACGTACGCGCAGGAAAGCGGATATTCGATCGTCGTCGACGGCGGAGCGACCCTTGCGGTAGACCACACGGCGACGCTTTCGTCCTACTCTGCGGCAGACGGAGCGTTCCTTACGGTGGAAACCGACGCGATACTGAGATTGAACGGGTTCGCTCAGTCGAAGGAAAACGCCAAATGGGCGGTTAACGCCGCGGTGTCTTCTCTCGGAAACGACGTGAAGAGTTATTTCGGTTCTATCGAAAGAGGTTTTGCCGACAGCGAAGACGAATCCAAAACGCTTATGCTCGAAAAGAACGCGACTTACGAAACATTTTCGGTAACCACGCCTTCGGTAAACACGGTACTCGACTTTAACGGACACTCTTTGTCGATAACGAGCGGCGGATTTATACTCGGCGGCGGATTTACGATAGAAAACGCCGACTTTACCGCAACCGACAACGGCGCTGCGATAATCAGTGGCGGCACGACTACGGGTTTCGTTACGATTAAGAGCGGAAAGATCAAAGCAAACGGCGATGTAATAAGAACCGACGCAGAACTGACAGTGGAAAGCGAAGCGGAGATAATCAGCGTAAACGGCGTTGCGGCGGATTGCGTTAAAGCGACGATAAAAGGCGGAATAAACGGCGGTTTGACGGGAATATTCGTCGACAAAAAAGTCGGCGCGGCAATTTCGATAAGCGGAACGGTGGAAAGCGGTTCGGGCACGGCGGTTAAAGCGATCGGCTCTCTTCTCAACGTAATACTTCTGTCCGGCGGTACAATAATCGGCAAAACGGCGGTATATATCGACGAAACCGACGAAGGCGAAGGAAAAGAAGGATCGTTCGTTGCGGAAGAAGGCAGTACGATAACGGGCGAAGAAGCGGGTGCGGTACTTGCCGGAACGGGTAGTTACGTTATTTCCGGCACGGTCGTATCTACCGAAGAGAGAGCGTTCGACGCGGCGAATCTTTACGTCGGAGCACTGGTTATCGAAGAAAAAGAATTATCTTCCGCAGGAAAAAACGTCACGGTAAAACTGACGGCGACCGCGGTGATAAGCAACGGAAACGGCGACGCAATACTTTACGTAGGATACGGAAAAGAAAACGTTTCGCGCGATCCGAGCGCGAGAGAAACGCTCGTTGCGGAAGACGGAGCGACGATCGACGGAAGAAAAGCGGCGTTCGTGCAGGTTTTTGACTTAACGGCCGGACAGGTGACGGACAGAGAACTTTACGAAATAAACGACGACGGAACGATTACGCTTAAAAAGAGCGGAAATGGTCTTTACGAATTTAACGGAGAAAGAACGAGAATTATCGACGGCAGCAAAGTCGTTTCCTTAGAATATCTGCCCGGTTCGGACAAAACCGTCCGTTACGTTACGTCGAGAGAAACCGTTCTTTCGGCGTTCGATTCGTCCGATTATGCGAGAATAACGAGCGAAGGAGCGACTATCGGCGGCAGCGCAAGCGGAACCGTGGCGGTAAACGAAGGACAAACGCTTATCGTATGCGAAGACGCAGAGTGGCTCGGCGGCGAAGTTAAAGGCACGCTCGGCATAGTCGGCGGTACGGTAACGGTAAGCGGAGCGGCGTCGGCAAGCGGACGGGTTCTGGGAATAAACGAAGAAAGCGGAAAGAGCGAGTTCGTCGTAAACGGTTCGTTCGTACTTAAGGGCGAATCGGCGCAGGCGGGACTTGCGAAAGGAATGACGATAAACGACGGCGCGGTCGTAAACTTCGGGCGAAAACTGAGCCTGTCCGAAGGCGGCGTCGTATTAAACAAAGGCACGCTTACGATCGGTTCTTCACACTACGATCCGAACGAAATAAACATCGAATATTCTTCGATAGACGGCACGATAGAAACGGACGGCGGCACGCTTACGATTTACGAAGACGCGACTATCGGCAATCTTACGCTGAAAAACGCCGTATTCGAAGTCAAGAGAAACGACGACGGAGCGGAAAAAGATCCGGTGACGAATCCGAAAGTCAACGAAATCACGGTAAAAACCGTTGCGATAAGCGGTACGGACGTCGAGTTTGACGGATTGTTCACCATACAAGAAAAACTCTCGCTCGGCGCAAACGCAACGTTTAACGAAAAAGTCGTGATAAACGGACGAATAGTTACGGAAAAACCGGACGAAATAAACGCGCTTAAGGTAAAAGGCGACGGAAACGTGATAAAAGTGAGCGGAGATATACGTTACGATCTTGCGATCGAAGGACAAACGAAGATCGATTCCGGCACCGACAAATCGGTTTCGGCTTACGGGAAAATCAAATTCAACGCAAAAACCGAGTTCGTTTCCGGCGCAGAATCCGCACAGTACGGACAGGTAATCGTAAACGGGGATCAACTTAGCCGGGGCAGGCTCGTGTTCCTTGACGGAGCGGACGTTTACGCGGAAGAAGTTTATCTTATGAACGACGGCGGAATCGAGTATTATTCCGGTACGCTTACGCTATCCGGAGTGGAAACCGGCGAGTCCGGACAAATCGCTCGTGCCGGACTGTTTATCGAAAACCGCGGCTGGATGTTCCTGCCAAGTGCGGACAAGATAGGTACGGATTCTTTCGTTAAGAGCAGTTCCGGCGGAAAGATTACTAAGTCCAACGTAAAAGTCGTAAGGTTTGAAGGCAAGGTTTACGGAAAAACGAGCGGTATCACTTTAAGCAACTGCGCCAACTCGTCTTACAAGTCGCACGGAGCGACATGCGGAGAAGAAGGCGGCGACAGGTGTATTTACGAGTATTCGGGTACGCTCGAAGACGGAACGAAGTTTGAAATTCGTCACGAAAGGAAGAACGTCACCCCGGCAACGGGTATGCACGACTTCGTGCCGAATTCGGACGGCATCGGACACTACTGCAGAGTTTGCGGACAGGAAGAACAGCATACCTATAATAACAACGAGTTTGCGAGAATAGGCAACGCCGCTTTCGTCGGCGACGAAACCGAGAACGCGCTGGCGATATATGGCGAAAGTTGCGACTATTGCGCGCACGAAAAGACCGAAAACGGTTTCATTCTTCCGATAAGCCTTACCGGAAAAGAATTTAACGCAAAGCAATACACACGCCGCGTTACCGCGGACGGCGAAGAAGGGTTCGTCAAAGTTTCCTTCCCGTACGACACGGACGAACCTATCGTTAAGTATGCGGAGAGAAAACTCGTTTATCTCAAAAACCATGATCTTTCGGTGGATAAATCGAAGACGTATTACGCCGTGCCGATAGACGTTTACGGAACGACGGGCGACGCGTACGTTCTTATCGAACACAACGAAGACAATCATTATTATATCTGCGAAAACGGTAAACACGTTTGCGTAGGTTGCGGAGAGCAATCGAGCAGCGTTCACGCAAACACCGCGACGAAACAAACGTTCGTACGCTCGTTCGGCGGCAAGGATTATTACGCAATCGAGTATATATGCGAGTATTGCGGCGAATCGTACGGTATAGTAAACGGCGGAACGCACGGAAGTTCTGCCGAAGTAAGTTCGATCGATCTTAGCGGAGAAGGTATCACGCTCGATAAGACGAGCGGAACGGTGGGCGAAAACTACCTGTTTATGTTCGTGTTCGGCGGAGAAGAATACTTCGGACTGGGCGCGACGATTACCGGTTCGGGCAACGCGATAATAGTCGGCGTTTTGCACGACCACACCGATTGCAAGTACGTTTACGACAAGACGAGCGGCAAGTTCGTTTGTAAGGATAAGACTTGTAAGGCGGCGTACGAACCCGAACACGCTTGCGAAGAACGGGGAGAAATAACCGCTACGTCCTTCGGACAAGACGGATTGCCGGGATACGTATTCGGCAAGGTCGATACCGATCAGAAGATTTTGTCGCACGCATGCGATAAATGTACGACGACTTCGCCGAGCACGGAGTTTACCGTAACGGGCGAAGCGAGAACGGCGGAAGACCTTAACGAGGCGTTGTCGGAATACGTATTCTTTATCGGCGGCACGGCGTACTTTGCCAAAGCCAACACTCTTAACAAGGCTACGCCGCTTGAAGACCTGAGAGAAGAAACCGAAAGAGTTCTTGGTGCGGGCGATACGCTTTTGGCGGCATACGACCTTATAACCGTGGTTTTTGCGAATGCGGAAACGGGAAAAGAAGAAACGTCGCTGACGGGTTATAGGGTAAGAATAAACCATATTTGCGTAACGTATATGCCTTATTACAAAGACGGCGTGCTTGCGCACAGATGTTCCGCTTGCGGCGAGTTTGCCGATATCGGAGCGCACGAGGCGGACGAAAGCAAAGATTACGTCGTAGCGGACTACTTCGGCACGACCGTAGTCGGAAGACCGTGCAAACACTGCGATCAGGTCGTACCGGTTACGTTCGATTTAGGAAAGGAACAAATCGAATACGAACAGTATTCCGAGGGTTCGGAGCGCGGATACAGAGCGAAGAACACGCTCGTAACCTTAATGAGAGAGAAAGTAGGCGCGCTTAACGTTTCGATCGAAAGAATGGTTAAGTACGACGGAACGGTGATTTACGGCAAAACCGTCGTTCCCGAACTTTCTGCGGACGTAGGCAACGGCTGGCGCGACGACGCTATGTTCAGAGCGTACAGCGGAGTGGTTGCAATCGACGAAGACGGACAAATTCTCGATCCGGAACAATCTGACGGAACGCTCTACAACGTGTTCTATCTCAGGTTTGCCGATGCGGAAGCGAGAAGCGATTTGTCTGCGGCGGTGTTCGTAAAACACGTTTGCGCGGACTTCGTTTGCGGCACGGAAGAAGGGACGGAAACCGAACACTTCTGTTCTCATTGCGGAAAACAATTCGTCAGTACGCTTAAACACGTTCCGCAAACCAAAGTTGAGGCGGACGGAACGGAAGTAGCGGTTTACAGGCTTGCTTTCACAAAAGGTTTGTTCGGCGAAAAATATGCGCAAACGGAAGTTACCGTTCTCGAAAGGAAATGTCTTGTCTGCGGCGGAAGTTTTTGCAACGACGTCACCGTAAACGGCAAAGACGCTACGGTTAAGGACGCGCTCGATTTATATACGGAACTGTACGCTCAAAGCGAAATCGACGTAACGACGGGCGAAACGAAGTACCTTTACGTAGAACTCGACGGAAAGAAGTATAAGATAGCAGGGGTAGTTAAACCGTGGGCACCCGACGAAGGGGAAACCGAAATTATGAGCGACGAAGATATGACGTTCTATCGTCCGACGGGAAAAACGACCGACGACGGCGTGACGTCGGGAGCAACCTGGAACAACGAGGCTATACCGCTCGTAGACAATACGTACTATGCGTGGGAAATCAAGGCTTACGACGTAAACAACGAAAATATCGCGATTACTTTCCGTATGCTCGTGGCGTGGGCGAATCCGACAGCGAGATAAAGGTATCCGACCAAACGTTATGCGGAAATTTACTCGCGGTCGGCGAAAACGCCGACGCGCGGATAAATTTTTAATCCGCATAAGTCGGACTACCACGGAAGCAAAATGACACATTTTGCTTAAAAGCGAAGTTCGCAGGGGCGCTGCCCCTTGCTCGATCCCCATAAGGGCGGCACTCACGGCGCGCGTCCGCTCGTGCCGGCAAAGTGCCTTTGCTCGCATTATAAGTAATTATTTGTGTCGTGCGATAGACTTATACGCGTAATACACTTATTGCGTAAAGGAAAGGGATGCAACGTCCCACGTTGCTTGCGTAAAGGGATGCAACGTCCTACGTTGCTGCGAATAAAGTAATAAAATCAGACCGCCGAGAGCGGAAACGGGAGGAAGAAATGGCTGTTTTGGAAGTAGACGGCGTAACGAAGACTTACAAGAGTAAAGGACGGACGATAGTTGCGGCGGAAAACGTTAGTTTTACCGTAGAAAGCGGCGAAATCGTCGGTTTTATCGGGCAAAACGGCGCAGGTAAGAGTACCACGCTTAAAATCGCCACGGGGCTTGCCGAGCCGACGGGCGGAACGGTAAGGATAAACGGATACGACATACGAAAAGAGCGTGTAAAAGCGCTTGAAAAGGTAGGTTGCATTATCGAAAACCCCGATTTGTACCGTGAGTGGAGCGCGATGAAAAATCTCGAATATTTTGCGGATTTGTCGGGCGGAGAAGAGTTCGGCAAGGGCGCGGAAAGGAAAGCGAGAATAAAGCAGAGAGCGGAAGACCTGTTAAAAACCGTAGGTATCTACGACAGAAGAAACGACCCTTTACGCAAGTATTCTCTGGGAATGAAACAGCGCGTGGGCATAGCGCAGGCGTTGCTTATGCGCCCGGACCTTCTTATTCTGGACGAACCGACCAACGGGCTCGATCCGAGCGGAATATCCGAAGTAAGGGATATTTTGCGCAAAGTCAGCAAGGAATACGGAATGGCGGTGCTTGTTAGCAGTCACCTTCTTAGCGAAATACAGGCGATGTGCGATAAGTACGTTATTATCGACAAAGGGAAAATAACCGGCGTGTTTACCGCCGCCGACGTCGCTTCGGTAGGGGGAGATAACACGATCGTGCTTACCACCGACGACGTAATCAAAGCGCGCGACGTGCTTAAAGACGAAATGTGCATTGACAGTAAAATTCTCGGCAACGGCAGAATCGAGTTTTCCACCGAAAAACCCGTCAACGACATAGCAAAAGACCTCATTTTAAGTGGAGTAAGCGTGCTTGGCATTACTCGCAAAGAAACCACTCTCGAAGAATTCTTTATGCGCGTAACACATGGCGAAAAAAGCGAAGAAGGGAGTAAAAACGAATGAAAAACTTATTTATTTGGGAAATAAAGAAAAACGTTAAGAAAAACGCCATTATCGGAATAGGCGTGGCGATGATAGCGTTACTCGTGCTGTTCGCTATCGCGTACAACTCGATTAGCGACTTGTTTCAAGGCCTGCAAGGCGGAATGGACGGACCTGTGAGACCTGAAGAGAGCCCGCTTACCAAGGAAGAAATTATTCAATATATAGCGTCGGGCGAAAAACAATTAACCGAACTGGACGAACGCGAAAAGAAAGACGAAAACGTGTACTCGGCGCGGTTTGAAGTAAAAAGTCAAATTATCTCGCTTAAATACGCTCTGGAACACGGATATTACGACAAACCCGTCAAAATAGCAGGATTTAATTTTGACACGATGAGTTTGAGCGCAGAGGGCTTCACCGTAATTTACGTCAGTATAGTTACTATTATCGTACTAATTTACGGCGTTATTTTAGGTTCGTCAATGTACTGCAACGAGTATAAAAGCGGCACGATAAAACTCGTTATGACGCGCCCGGTCACGAAAACGAGCGTTACCGCGGCAAAACTGCTTTCGATGTACGCCGTGCTTGCCGCGATGTTCTTTATACCCGCTTTAATCGGGTTCGCTTACGGCGGCATAGCGTTCGGCTCGAAAGCGTCTACCAAAATAATTTCCTCCTTCAACGCAACGACCGCTTCGATGACGACCCTCGGCGCGGTAACGTTCGGAATGATTATGAATAATTTTATAAACGTGATTGTTATGGCAACCTTATCTTTCGGTTTGGCAACTGTAACTCGCTCGTTGACTGCAGGAATCGTTCCGTCGATAGTGATAATGTTTAACGTGGGGAACTTCCTCGGACAAACGGGAATAAGCGCGTTTTTACTGTCTACGTCGCTTGACTTTTCCGTGTATTTCGGGATAAACGAAGTGCCGCGGAACGGTAATTTCTTTATTTCGCTCGCCGTCGTATTGTTCTGGTGGATTGCTTCGATAGTCGCTTCTTTCGTCGTGACGAACAAGCGCGACGTATATTGATTGGGGATAAATTACGGATTTACAATAAACGATAAAAGGAGAAAATTATGCCTTCGACTTTAGAACTCGGCAATCTCTGGTATTGCTTTTACGTAGTAGTCTGCCTTGGCGTAACGGTAGGGTGCTACTTTCCTTTGCGCAAGGCGAGCAAAAAAGCGCAGTTCGCTTTCGTTATGGCTTTGTCGCTCGTTAACTTGGCGGTGCATTTTTTGAAAATGCTTTTGCCGGAATACCGCGGCGATTATCCGATGAGTTGGCGAAAATGCACGTTTGAAAATATCTGCGCGGTAAGCGTGCTTATTTTTCCGTTCGTTATGATAAGCAAGTCGGATACGGCAAAAGATTATATCGTGTTTTTAAGCGTGATCGGCGGACTCGCCGCGATCTTTGTGCCTACAGGGGCGTGGGGGTATAAACCGTTCAGATTGGAAAGTATCAGATTTTATTTGTCGCACGTCTTGCTTTTGATGCAGGGATCGTACGCGTTCGCGTACGGACTGCACAGACCGAGTTACAAAAGGCTGTGGAAAATTCCATTTAGTTTTTTTATGATTTTAGGCTTAATCGCGCTTAACGAACTCGTTCTTCGCGCCGTTGGGTTCACCGACCAGACGCTCGAAGATATGATACTCGATCCGACGGAAAGAAACAGTTGTTACATCTTCGGGCTTACGCCCGCGCTCGAAGAAAAATTAAAGTTTATTACCGTACTCGTTCCCGATTTTATGAAACACGGCTTCGGGTACAGGCAGGGCGATTTTTATTGGCCGTGGGTGTGGACGTTCTGTCCGATTATGGTGTACGGCGAAATCATCGCTCACGCGATCGGTCTTACCTGGGGTTGGAAAGATATTAAAAAAGATATAGCAAAAAGAAAAGAAGTCAAAACCGTGTTCTGACTTCGGTAAAAACGAACTTAAATAACGCGGTCTATCTGTCGGTGTATTCTACCGAAACCAAACACAGTCCGCGCGCCGGGTAAGTTTTGCCGAGCAGAGTGCGGTCGGGCGAAACCAACGCTTTTTCGGCGTTCGTTTCGTCGATAAGACCTAAGCCGATTTCGACGATTGTTCCCGTGACGATACGAACCATATTGTAAAGAAAACCGTTGCCCGTGACGGAAAGGACGAACACGCCGTTTTCTTCGACGAGAGAAGCGCGGTAAATCGTGCGCGTGGCGTCGAGAACGGGTCTGCCGGTAGAAGAGAACGCCGAAAAATCGTGTGTTCCCGTTATTTTTTCCAAAGCGCGTCGCGCTTTTTTTTCATCGAATTTTTCTTTGGAGTAAGGCACTCTCGCCGCGTATCTGTCGATAAGCGGACGGGTGATTTTGTCGAAATAAAAACGGTACTCGTACGTTTTTTTCTTTGCGGAAAATCTCGCTTCGAAGTCGTCAGGAACGACTTCCGCTTTCCTTACCGAAACGTCGCGCGGAAGACGAACGTTGACGGCAAAGCAAAGTTTGTCCGCAGGGATCTCGGAAACCGTGTCGAAATGCGCTTTTTGCTCAAGGGCGTGAACGCCTGCGTCCGTCCTTCCGCTCGCTTTAAGGGTGATTTTTTCGCCGAGAAGGGAAGAAAGGGCGGTTTCGAGTTCGCCCTGAACGGTGCGTTTCTCGGGCTGAATCTGCCATCCGAAGAAGTCCGTGCCGTCGTATTCGACGGTGAGAAGTATGCGCGTCATATCGTTCCTTGCGGTATAAGTCCGAAAAATCCGACTTTGAGAAGTATTATTATCGTAAGAAAAATCGCAAGCAAAATAAGCGCGATTAAATCACGGTAGGTAAAACGCAACGGTTTCATTTTCGTGCGGTGGGGCGTGGCGTTGTAACATCTTGCGTCGAGAGCCATCGCAAGTTCGTCCGCACGGCGGAACGTGGACACGAACAAGGGTATAAGCACCGGCAAAAGCGCCTTCGCGCGTTTAAGCAAACCGCCGTTGTCGAAATGCGCTCCGCGCGCTTTCTGTGCCATTATTATCTTGTTGACTTCTTCCATAAGCGTGGGGATAAATCGCAGCGCCGTACTCATAATTACCGCCACGTCGTGGACGGGAAAACGCAAGAGTTTAAGCGGTTTCATCAGACTTTCCATTCCGTCCGTAAGAGCCATCGGCGTGCTTGTAAAACTCACCATTGAAGTCGAAATTACGAGAAACAATATCCTGAGAGCCATTTTCGCCGCGTAAATAAGTCCCGCGTCGGTAATGCGGAAAATCTTCCACTCGGCAAGAATAGTGCCGTCCTTATAAAAAAACACGTTTATGACGGCGGTTAATATTATGATAAAAAGCACAGCCTTAATTGTCCTAAGGACGCTCAAAAGCGGAACTTTGGATACCCAAATTACGATAAACAAAAACGCATAGCAAGCGGCGTACGAATAGAAAGTATCGCATACGAATATCGCCGCGATAAACACCACCGCCGCAAAAAGTTTTAGTCGGGGGTCGAGTTTATGAATAAACGACGACGCAGGGTAGTACTGACCGTAAACGATGTCTTTACTCATTTTTTACCCCCCTTTGCTCTGCCGAAGTAATCGTCGAGAGCGGAGATGAGTTGCGTTTTCGTAAGCGGACGGGAAGGAAGGATTATTCCTTTTTCCGCAAGGGATTTCGTGACGGAAACGGCGTGCGGCGGAGTGAGCGCGGCCGGACAGGCGGAAGAATAGAAGAATTCTTCGGGGGTTGCGTCTGCGACGATTTTGCCGTGGTCGAGAGCGATTACCCGATCGGCGTATTCCGCGATTTCGTCCATATTGTGGCTTACCGTGATTATGGTTTTTACCGCGCCGGAAGAGCGGAGCGAAGCGAGCAGGTCGAGCATATCCCGTTTGCCCAAAGGGTCGAGCCCCGCGGTGGGTTCGTCGAGAATAAGGAAGTCCGGCGCGTATGCGAGAACTCCGGCTACGGCGACGCGGCGTTTTTGACCGCCGCTTATTTCTATGGGGGAGCGGTCTTTTATTTCGTCGAAGTTAAGTCCGACGAGTTCGATCGCCCGTTTTGCCGCCTCGGTCGCTTCTTCGTCTTTCATTCCGAAGTTTTTCGGGCCGAACTTAACGTCGTCGAGAACGGTTTCGGCAAACAGTTGATATTCCGGATACTGAAAAAGCATACCGATTTTTTTGCGTAGTTTCTGCAGGTCGGGTTTGCGTTTCGTAAGGTCCACGTCGTCCACGACGATTTTGCCGTCGGTAAGTCGGATTAGCGCGTTGAGATGTTGTACGAGCGTGCTTTTGCCGCTGCCCGTGCAGCCCACTATCCCCACGAACTCTCCGTCGCTTATCGTAAAGGAAACGTCGTCGAGAGCCTTTTTTTCGAACGGTGATCTCTTGCCGTAAGTATAAGAAAGTTTTTCTACGATAATCGGCATAGTTCCTCCGTCAGAGTTTCGTCGTCGAGACAAACGGACACGGGGTATCCGAGCCGATTCATTTCCAAAGAAACCGCCGTCGCGAACGGCAGGTCTAATTTTGCTTTATTTAAGAGTTCGGGTTGCCCGAACACGTCTTTCGGGGCGCCCGTATAAATAAGTTCTCCGCAGTTCATTACGCCTATTCTGTCGGCGGAAATCGCCTCGTCCATATAGTGCGTGATTAAAATTACGGTCACGCCGCGTTCTTTGTTCAGGGCGCGCACGGTGTCCAGTACTTCCTTTCTTCCTTCCGGGTCGAGCATCGAAGTGCTTTCGTCGAGAATAAGGACTTTGGGGAGCATGGCGAGGATTGCGGCGATTGCGACGCGCTGTTTTTGTCCGCCGCTGAGTTTGAACGGCGTGCCGTCCTTGTGGTCGTACATACCCACTGCTTTAAGCGCGTTGTCCACGCGGACGCGGATTTCGTCCGGCGGAACGCCGAGATTTTCGCAGCCGAACGCCACGTCGTCTTCGATAATCGACGCCACCATCTGATTGTCGGGGTTCTGAAAAACCATTCCGACGGAAGAGCGAAGGTCGAAAATGCGGTCTTCGTCCGTGGTTTTGAACCCGTTTACGAGAATTTCTCCGCTGTCCGGGGTTAAAAAGCCGTTGATTAACTTGGCGAGCGTGCTTTTGCCGCTGCCGTTGTGACCGAGCAGCACGAAAAACTCGCCTTCCTCTACGGAAAGCGTTACGTTTTTTACCCCCGAAGTGAGTATATCGTCGTTTTTGTAGGAAAAATCGACGTTTTTAATCTCAATAATCGACATATTGCCTAAGTCTAGCATAAACGCGGACAAAAATCAACAAAAAAGACGCACGCAAACGCCTTATCTTCGCGTACGCGATCTCGTCCGCCGCCGTACGCCGCCGGGCGCGAATGTTTATTACTTAAAATAATATTTATCGGCTCCGCGCGCCTTGACAGAAACAGTATTCGTATATATAATTATTACATTAGCAAAAAGGGGTATAATACGCTCTTTTTGCCCCGGGAGGTACTTTTCGATGAGTACGAATAAAGGTGTTTTCAAAAAAATCTTCCTGTGCGCGATTTTCGCGTTGGTTTTGGCGTTTGTGTTTACGGGGTGCGAACTCAAAGATCCCGTAAAAGGCGACGTTTATAAAATTATCGACAACAACGACAACTACTACAACAAAGACCATACCACGGGAGAGCAGGCGGTAAACGAATTTACCGATTCGATTACGGCGCTCAGAAAATACCTTGACAGCGAGTCTTTCGTCGACAGCGGTTATTATATGGGCGTCGACTTCGACATCGATATTCTCGACCCGGACGGCAACACCGCGGGACACTTCACTCTCGGAGTCAAAGCGTACCTGTACACCTATCCCTACGAAGACGAAAACGGCAATCCCATTTACAAATATTACGAAAACGGCGTGTTCTACGACGAAAACAACGAAGAAGGTACTCGTACTCTCGTTTCCGCGCTGGAAATCCACAACGAGGCGATCAAAAGGTCGGACTTTACCATAGAGTGGAAAGACGGCGCGACGAACGAAGTCCTTATCGGTCTTTATTTCGACGGCGTGAACAGCAACGAAGAAAACCCCGGCAACGTGCTTTACGCCAACGTGCAGGGGTATAAGCGCAGTTTCCCGGAATTCGGCGATACGGTTTTGTATCAACAGATGATAAGACTTCTCGTCAATCTTTCCGTAGAAGGACTTCTCGAATCTCTCGGACTTCAGGGCGACGCCGGTACCGGCGCGATAAACTCGACTATGGTCAGCCTTATCGGTCAGAACTATAAGCGTGTCGTAAACGACGATCAGATAAGCCTTTACTTCTACTCCGTTACGCTCGACGCAATCGCGCAGAACGTAAACGATATGATCGACAAACTTCTCGGCGTATTCGGCAAAAAATGGGACCCGATGACGAACAAGTTTTTGGGATTCAAATTCAGCACGGTGGCAAACGCGCTCGTTCAGACGATAGACGCGGATATGCAGGCGATAGTTTCGCCGGACAAGAGCGGCGTAACCAACGTTCTTACCAACGCCGCATTCGACTTCAGAGGGGTCGTAAACAGTTACGACACGTTGTATACCTACACTTCGAAGATACGGTTCGACTACGGCTGGACGTACCCGGACACGATAGGGCTTGACACCGATTACTACACGCCGTTCGATTACGGTAAGTACGAATTCGACGGATTGCTGTACGTTCCGTCCTGGGACGCGCAGTTTGACGCGGAAATCAAAACGGATATGCAGCAGCACGACAACAGCACCAACAACGTTTTGATGGAGTTCCGAGATATTGCCAACGGCGAACTTATGATCGGCGTTTATTACCGCGAAGAGCGGTCCTGGCTCGATATATCCGGACTGTCGTATATGTACGGCTGGGTGGACGTCGAAGCGTTAGGTTTTCCGCAGGTTTACGACGAGCATCTCGATCTTGCGGAAATACTCGGCAAGTTCTACCGAATGTGCAACGATATGATAGTGAAAATCGTCGACTCGATACTGAACCCGGCGTCGAGCGACAAGCAGAACAAAGTTCTGGAATACCTGATGGCGAAGACCTCGTTTACCGAAAAGATAGCGGACGACATTTTCTCGATAAACAGCGAAACTCTGCAAGTGGATATCGAACTCATAAAACAAATGCTGGAAGAAACGGGCGTGGGTACGTTCTCCACCCGTCAGATCATCAACATTCTCGACTCGATGCTGCCTTACACGCTCGATCAGATAGCGATAATGCTCGGTATAGCGAGCGCGGAAATAATGCTCGAAAAGACGTATTTCACCCTTACCTGGGACGTCGACAAACAAGAGTTCACGATAAAAATGTTTACCAACGTCGGTATCGCCGCGGGAGAACCGAGCAATATGCTGTTCTCTCTCGAACTCGTTCCCGTCAAATTCGGCGAAGCCGTCAAAATCAAAGAAGTCGATTTCAGCAACTTTAAGCCGCTGAGAGAGATATATACCTATTCGGGCACGCTCCGCGGCACGTTTATATTCAGTTCTCAGGAAACGGTGGATCTGAGCAAACTGCTATCCGCCACCATAGGCGAAAGTTCGGGCTTGAACACGCCGTACGTCCTTGCGACTAACGCCGGACTGACGTTCAATCTCATTTACGATCAGTTCGTTAAGGATCAATACGTCGACGGCAGGTTAAAAAAGGCGAAAAGAAGCGCGTTCGAACTTACCGTATGGCTTACGGGCAGCGACGAATCCGAGATAATAATCGGTCTTGCGTCGGACGACGTTTGTTTCGACAACGAAGTTTATAAAGACCTGCCGGCAAGAGAAGCCGAACTCGGCTACGTTTGGGTAAACATAGCGTGCGTCACCAAGAACGGCACGCAGGTCATACCGAAGGTAAAAATAAGAGAAGACGTCTTTATGGCGTCTATGTCCGCTTATATGAACAATCAGACGTCGATAGAAGACGACGTAATGAGTTTTGCGGACAACGATTTTAACCTGTCGCTTACGAGTATCATCACCGCGCTCTGCAAAGACGCGTACGTTATACCGGCGGCGGACAAACTGGAAATAACGTCTTCGAACGAAACCTTGCAAAACCTGTTCCGCGTGAACGGACTTATCGGCAACATCAAAGTAGACGCAGGGTTCGATTACAGAGTTAAAGGGCTCGAATCCATCAGACTTCAGTACTATATGTACGAAGTCGGATTTTTCGACAACATCGTAGGCAACAGTCCGTACGACACCGCGCTGCACGACAAACTCCCGGTGTACTTCTACGAAGACTATATGGACGAATACGATCCGCTTAAGTACGACTTCCTCGTTTACAAGGACAGCGTAGTTCTCGACGACGACGCCGGCACGATTTACGCCGGTACGATTTATCTGTATCAACTCGGCGCGCGCAGATCCGTCGCCCGTCAGACCATAGACTACGGTTCGAGTTCGTTCTTTAACAAAGAAGACGACAACAATCAGGACATTTACAGAACGAAGTTCGTCTTGGACGAACTCGTGCTCGACCCGTCGAAAGAAAAAGTCAAAGACAATATGCTCGTTTACGAAACGGACGGAAAGTACTATTACCGTACCTATTACGGAAAACAACGTCAGGTAAAGAGCGAGTATATCGAAACCGGCGCGGACGGCACGGTGTACGTTTACTGGCAGGGAATAACCGAAGTTCTGTTCCACGACAGCGGAGCGAATTTCTACTATTTCGACAGAAACCGCGCGATAGAAGACGCCGACGGCAACCACGCTTACATATCGAAGAAAACGGACAGAAACCTGTTGTTCGAATACGATCCCGACTCGGTGGCGGTTACCGAAGCGTGCAAAACGCAGTACGCTCCGAGAACGAACGGTAGTTTTATGGGCGAAGTAAGACGCTACTTCGTAGTGTTCGAAAGCAAAGACAACGGCGAACTCGGTAAAGTGGACACGCTTTATTACGACGAAAGCACGGGTTATCCGCAATATTACAGCAAAGAAGACGAAGAAAACGTGGTGGAAGTTTACGACAAGGACGGCGTGCTTATTTCGAGTACGAAGACGCCTATTTCGTTGTACGTAATGGAACCGTGCGAACCCCTCGCCGAAAAGACGAGAGTAAACGTAATGACGGACGGAATGACCACGCAGTTGAAATCGTTTAACTCGCAATACGTCATCGACTGGGACGTTGCGTCCAAAGACAAGAAAGGTTATATGACGGTTACCGACGTTATAATCGCTCCGGGAATGATGGGCGAAATGACCTTCCCGGTGAGAATAATCGTCACCAACCGTGAAATAGACACGAGAGATTACGTCACCGTGTACACCGAAGACGGAATGTGCACGAGCACGCCCGTCGTGGACGAAATCGACGTCGATCCGTACGACTACGCAATGAAAAAATACGCGTATCTGTCGGACACGTCCAACTTTAACCCGGCGGTACTTCACAGCAGAGAAGCGACCGAGCAAGGTTATGCCGAAGCGGTGAAGAAGTTCTCCGAACAATACTTCTCGCAGGACAAATACGCGTTCGAGATAGCGTTTTTGTGGATGCAGAGTTATCTCTTCGTCAACAACGTCGGCGACAAATACGTCGCGAAGAAATATCTCAGCAACGACAACGGCGTTATCACGAAATACAACTGGGAATTCGACAACGAACCCGGCGAAAACAGAGAATTGAGCATATCTCCGTCCGGCGGAACGATCTATCTGCACACCGCTTTCAAAGGACAACTGATCGCCCTTAAAGTAAATATCGGCAAGAGAGAGTTCTCCCACCTTAAGTTCTACGACGACGACGATTTCGATCCGAATACGTACAATTCCGACGACGACGAAGTTAAGATTAACGGACTTTACCGCGGAAATTACTACGATTCAAGCACCTATAAAATCGACGGAAGACCGATTTTCGTGTTCACCGACGGAGCGTCCGAGTACGAATACGTGTTCGATATGAGCGTAGTCAGGGGACTGCTTAAAAACAGCGACGAAACCTACTCCGGCGCGTACAGCGTGGAAAGTTCGTACTCCCTTTCCTGGGGAAATCCGTACGTAACCAACGTCACGAGCAACGGTTCGGGCTACGCCGAATACGGATACTCGTATCTGTACGACAAATCGTTTACCGAACTCGAACTTCGCTACGAAGCGCTTACCGACGCGCAAAGGACGAAACTCGTCAAGGTTATAAGTCTGTCCGGCGGCAGCGCGGTAGTGACCGAAGAAAACCTTTATATCAAGAATTCCTCGTCCGGCAGAGCGATGAAACGCTCGCAGGTTAAGTACGCGCAACTGACGAGCGAATACGGACTTGACAAGACCGCGCTTGAAGGAACGGTGTTTACGACCGAGTGCGGCACCGGCAAAGCGACGAAGTATTCTTCCGACCGCAAAGGCTACGCGATGATCAGAAACACCGACGTGGAAGGGGAAACCGAACTTATCAACCGTCCGTTCTACTACTTCTACGACAAACTCGATCCGTCGACGGCGGTTTATCTTAACGAACAGGAATACGAAAAATACCTTAGCGGCGACGCGGAAATGCGCGCAAAATACGGATTTAACACCGATATTACCGAAAACGTGACCACCGCGGGACTCGACCTGTACTACCTGTTCAGGCTGTACTTCTCGCTCGACAATCAACTTTACGCGATAAGCACGTTGTCCAACGGAATAATCGAACCCGACAAACTCAACGATCAGGCAGTCGGAGCGACCGACTTCTCGTTGATAGAACTCAGAATATCGGCGGATTGTCCGCAACTCGACGTCGACGAAGCGGAAGAAGAGAACGACGAACTCACCGGCGAAACGTTTACTATGAACAGGGTGGAAGAAATCAACCCGGCGGTAAGCGGCGGAGCGCAAGGGTATTACAGAGTAGATCCGCTCGACGCGGAAACGCTGTATCTGCCCGACAGTATGAGAGTGTTCTTTAAGTATCAGAACTTCACGTCTTCGCACGTATTCTCCGGACTGGAGTGGTGCGCGTACTTCGACGCCGACGGCAACCCCGTTTATACCTACGTCGACAAGGAAGACGGTTCGGTCAAACCGCTCATAGACGTGGTAAACGAAGGTGGCAGAACCCGTTATAAGATAGCGATAGACGTAAAAACGAGAACGGAAGAACTCGTGTTCCGCGCGATGTTCAAGATCGGCAACGCGGTAAGCGGATACAGAGAAGTTTCGGTGGCGGTTAAGATACTGAGCAAAGACCCCTTAAACGTGGATTTCTACGACGACGGCAACAACCTGCTGGACACGCCGAAGACGAAAACCGAAATCGTTTCGGGCGGTTCGATTATCAAACTTACTTATTACACTTACTACGTAAACACGTTTGAAAACTTCAAACTGCCTTCTCGTCTTACGGCGACGTTCGTCGGACACACGAGAGATTACACGCCTACCTGGAGAGTGGCGAAAACGGGCGGAAGTTTCTCGTTCAGACCGGATTCGCTGGTTACGCTCGTTACCACGATAGGCACGGAAGGCGGCGTTACGGTAGATATTTATCTCGTCGTATGCGTGGAGAATTACGAACTTGCGGACATAGAAGTCAACAACGAGTTCGGACTGTACTACGTTACCGTGGAAAACGAAAGCGGCACGATACGGGAAGAAAAAGTACAGATAAAAGAGATGTTCAACGTGTCCTACAGGGAGTTGGGATACTATATGCAGGATTCGCAGCGTTGGTATATCCACGTCAGCACGGGCGCGGCGTCGGACGACGTTGCCGGCGGCGAAATAGCGTTGTATTCGCTCGGTGAAGAGAGCGGCAGACCCATATTCGAAACGAGCGTCGGACTGTACGAGTTTATTTCCACGCTTTATTCGAGAGCGACGTTAAAACTAACGAAAAACGAGATGAACTTCGACAAACAGTCGATAATCGGACAAAACGAGTCGATTAACGACCTGTCGGTAAGAATGCGTTCGGTACTCGGCACGACGGCAAACTATCCGCTTTCTCTGGCGGCGAAAGTAGCGTATTCGTACAAAGACGGATCCGATCTTATGACGATTTCCATCGGATATAAGACCGCCGCCGGCGAAGAATTCTTTGCGGATACGGACGAAAACGGCAAACTGACGATATATTCGGCGACTTCGACGAGAAAGATCGCCTACGCCGAACTTGCGTCGTATCTGATCAACGCGAACCTTGCGGTTAAGTACGGCGATATGCGCGTAGTGAGAGTAAACGGCAAGAGTACCGGCACTTCGGGCAATCCGTTTAACGACAATCTGTCCGTGTTCGTCGGTTACAACTCCGACACGAAAAAAATAGCGTACGACGCCGAACTCGGCATAACCGAAGACGGAACGATAGAACTCAGAAGTTCGGACGGAACGACCTACGTTCTTTCCTATAAAGAACTTACCTACAGACTGGAAAGATACTACCAATACACGAGAGTGGTAAGCGGCACTGAAAAGGTGCTTTCCGGCAAGAGCATAGAAATAAACGACCTTTACAAGATAATGGACGTAAACGATATGTTAGTGGGTTCGGGTTCGACCGCTCCCGACGACAAATACGTCGTTTCTCTCGGGACGGGAACGAGTTCTTACGATATGAAAGCGAACCTGCGTTTCGCCGGCGGATATTACCTTACGAGCGACGACAAGGGTACGACCACGATAAAAGTAAACGTCTATTCGACCGCGGGCGCGGCTACTTACGAAAACGGTTACGTTTTGGGCAACAACGTTTCGATGACGCTTACCGCGGTGGTAAACGACGGAACGGGCAACACGAAGATATTCAGTTATAACAACAGCGCGTCGGACGAACGTCTGGAAAACTGGTACGTAGAAACGATTGACGGCAACCCGATGAACATCACGGGAGTGAGCGCCGGCGACGTAATACAAAACATACCCGCGGCGGCGATTTACTCGACGGGCAAAGCAAGACAAATCACGCTCAGCGCGCTGACGAGCGAAGGGTTCAGAATAAAGATCCACGTTGAGTTCGAAGAACTCACCGGCGCGCTTACCGGCAACTTCTCGGGCGGCAACCCCGACGCTCCGTTTGCCGAAACTAAAAAGTTTGCGATAAAAGACGGACTTATCACGGTAGAAAACGTGTACGATCTCGTTTCGCCGAGCGTAGTCGAGTATCTCGGAAGCGTGGATTACCTGCCTACGACGCTTACCGTCGGAATAAACGGCAGACAAATCACGGTCGGCAACGTAGAGTGGAAGATAAATTCCGCCTGGTACGGCGCGAAAGATTCCGTTCTGAGCAAACTTACCTATAAAGGAACGTCGGGCAGCGGATACGTTATGGCGACGGCGGACGTGCTGGGTTGTTCGGACGGAAACGGCGGCAAATACGGCGCGACGAGGATTTCCGTTTATATCAAAGTAAACTCCGCGGAAGTCACGGTTTTGCCGTGGGAAAGCGAAGAGTACGGCAACGGACTCGCTACGGAAACCCTTAACGACGGCGGCAAACTTACGTACCGCGTTTACGTGGACGCTTACGACGACAGCGACGCGGTAAGAAGCGGAGTTGTGCGCAGGGACGATTCGATAGTCACCGGAAGAGAAAGATTGTGGTTCGTGGAATTGCCTACGGCAATCCCGGCTATGTATTCGGGCGGCGACGTGTTCGAATTCACTAAGGTAAGATACTATTACGGCGGCACGAGAGAAGTAAGCAAGATTTACTTCGATTACCGCGGAATGAACGTGGAATATATGACGAGCGAAGACGGAGATCTTACGTCGGTGGACGCAACGATGCTGTCCGAACGCGGACTCGACCTTTCCGTAGACCTGGGACTCGGACAGGAACTTTCCGTAAGGTTCTGTTTCTACAACAAGAGAGTAAAGGAAGTTGCGCCGTTGGTTACTTACTCCCGCTACACCGACTCGGAAGGCAACGCCGTCAAGTACGCGCTGCTGAGCGAAGAAAACAAAGCGCTTACGATAGCGGACAGCGACGTAAAGACTTTTACCGAAGACAAAGACGGCTTTGCGATGGTTGCAAACGTAAGTTACTACCGCGAGCAGTATTACGAACGCGACGTAAACGGCAATTCGGCGCGTAAAGAGTACGACAAACTTACCGCGGAAGAGAAGAGCGAAACGATTAAAGGAACGGGGCTGTACAGGTTCGTTCGCGACGGAAGTATATACACGTTGGAAACCAAACTCGTTTACAGCGACGTTTCGGCGGTAATAGATCTCGACGACGAAACGATAAGAAACGCGGTTTATTCCGACGCGGAAAACGACCTTACGCTTTATCAGATATCCCTTCTCGGCAAGGTCAACACGATAAGGGTAGAAACCAACCTTGAATCGGTTATTTCCGCGGCGCAGGAGATAAAGAGCACGATACGTTCCGCCGCGACGAACGTGGGAATCGAACCGAACGCCGGCACTTCGAGTGCGGAAATAAGCGAAAAACTGCTTGCCTGGACGAAGACGGTAAGTTATAAGGGCAGTTATAACGAAAACTTACTGCCGAAGACCGAGGCGTTCTCGCAGGAACAAAGTTATAACTACGCGCTCGCAAGTCTTATAGAAGAAGCGACCGCGCTTGCGTACTACGACGCGTCTACCGGTAAAGCCGGCGAAGTCGTGGAAGCGATTAAGAAAACGATAGACGGCGGCGGCACGAAGACCGCAAAACAGAAAGCGATTGATGAAAGAGTAAGTTCTTACTTCGATACGTTCACGCAGAACGGATACAATGCGGCTATTCGCAAACTCGTGGAAAGGGAATACGCCAAACTTCTCGGCGAAGAGATAAGCGGACTTACCGACGAGCGTTACAACGACGCAATCTATTACAAGAATATGATAGAGGCAGGGTTCGACGCGGACGAAGTGCTTAAAGACGTGTATAAACTCCGTTCGCTTAAAAACGCCGGCACCGACGTACTTCTTGCGTTGCAGCAAATCGACGTATCCCTTGCCGAGGCGGACGGGTTCGGGTTCGAAGTCGTGTACGAAGATTACCTTATCGACAGAAGAAAGGTAAGATACGACAGCCTCAGACAGGAAGAAAAAGACGCGAGAGTGACTTACGGCAGAGGCAAGTCGATAAAACTGTATAAACAAGGCGCGGACGGCAACACGCTCGTCGCGACGAAGAAATACACCTATGAAAAACTCGCCTACGCGGCGTTCGTTCAGGCGTTGTTCGAAGCGTACGAGTATGCGGACGGTCTTATGAGCGTTAAGGACGAAAACTTCGCCGTAATCAGAGAAACGGTGATAAAACTGCTGGAAAATCGTCTTGACATAGGCGCGGCGCGCGGCGGTTCGGAAGAAAGTTATGCCGGAGCGAAGAACAAGACCTACACGGTAGACACCTTCGCGTCGGTTTGGGCGTACGCTACGGGCGACGGTTCGCAGAAGTTTATGTATTCGAAGAAAGCGATGCGGAAGTATCTGACCAACGTTATGAGAGAAGCGGCGACGTTTACCGAGTCTAAAGAAACGGACGGAGCGGCTTGGAGCGAATTCGTCGCGCTTTCGGACAGCGTCGTGGCGTATTCGTATAACTATATAGACAACTACGCTACCACGGTTAATTCCATAAGAAGAAGCCTTACGAGCGGAACTTCGATTACGTCTGTATTGCGCAACCTTATCGCCGCGGGAATAAAGAGTTATACGAGAAACGTGTATCTCGAAGCGGAGTATATGAACGCGATTAAGGACGTGCAGTCGATCAACGGACAGATACTCGCTGCGGACAAGTACGAAGGCGGATATTCGGTAGAGAAGTTTAACGAACTTATCGACGAGTACACGGCAAGGTACGTTATCGAACCGTACTATGCGTACAGAGCGGTTCCGCACAAGATAATCGTATTCTTCACGGGCGACGATTCCGTAGACGACGAAAGCGGCAGACCGTACGAAACGACGATCGAATGGACGACGGACGAAGTCAGCGGAGCGACGAGTTATCTCGGAAGAGAAGGCGTTATTGCCGGTACGATAACCGCGCCGGTTACGGGCGAAACCAAAGCGATTTACGTTGCGGCGGCGGTTACGGCAAGACTGCTCGAAGATAAAGACAAAATCGTCACCACGCAGTATGCGGAAGACGGAATAGCGTACGCAAGGAAAGAAACGGGCGGCGAAGAACCGACTTCGGATAAGAAATACCTTATGAAAGAAGGCGGCGGAGCAAGCGCCAACATCGTGTTCTTCTACGAGTACGAATACGACGCAAGCGGAAACGCGCGTCCGGGCGCGGTGCGCTATATTCTCGCGTATTCGACGAGAAACGGCGTTAAGAAAATCAACAAGTTCTCGGGGTACGACTCGACGAGCACGATAGTTTATTCTCTCGTCAACGAGTACGACGACGACGGCAACGTAAGCGCGCAGTCGATGTACGTGTTTAACCCGTTCGAGTTCCGTTCCGAAGAAGATATGCCTTCGGCGATGGTAATCGGCGGCGAGTCGATGAAAATAAAATGGGACAAAGTCAGCGTACAGCCTACCGGCAACGTTGCGGCGGTATCCGACGGCGGAAAAGCGACGGTAAGCGGCAGAATAGGCAGCGACGCAGGACAAACCGTTGAATTGAATATGTACGTCGCGCAGTGGTCGTACGCCGGTATGTACCGCAGGACGGAGATAGAAACGGGTATCGAGTTCGTCGTGGATTCGGCTGTGGAAAGGTTCGTTTATATGGGCGCGCTGAATATCTACTTCTCGGCGTACAGTTCTTACTCCGCGGAAGACTACTACCTGATGACGTTCGGCGTCAAGATCTATATGCCCGACGCAAGCGGAGTTAAGGCGGTAAGAAGAATAGTGTTCGAACAGAACGGCGAAGTTTACGACGCGGTTATCCGCACGAGCGACGACGGGTTCGTAAGAAAACTGTTCTATCCCGAAGACAGCAGACTGCTCGAATACGGACTGGACGACGAGTCTATGGAAATCGTAAACGGCAGAAAGAGATACGTAATATATTGGGAAACGATGAGAAAGAATCAGGCGATAAGCGGACAAACCACCGTAAGAGGCTGCAATATTTCTCTCGGCAACTCCGACGTCGGACAAGTTTCTCTCGACGGGCTAAGAGCGCTCGGCGACAACACCGCTCCGACGAAAGCGACCTACGGTTGCGAAAGAATGACGATAGACAGAATGTCGTTCGTTACGGCGGGAGAACACGTTGCGGCAATCGACGGAGATACCGTTACGGTTACCTGCGAAGAGTCGGGCGTGACGTACGTTCTGGACGTCGCCGGCGGAGAGTTCGTCTGCTCGGAATGCGGAGCGAGAACCGCCGCGGCGGTGCTTGGAACGAACAAGTGGAAACTCGTCTGCGGAAACGCCGCCTGCAACGGAAGCAAAGTAGCGTTCACGGCGGAACTCGTCGGAGAAACCGTTACCGTTAAGTGCGAAAACCGCGCGTGCAAACTGCTCGAAGAGATAAGCGCAACGGTTTTGGCGCAACGCGGACAAGCGCCGGTAGTAATCTCTCCGGACGGTTACTTCCCGACGACGGGCGACGTAAAACTTAACGAAATCAACGTTTCTTACCGCAAGGAAGAACTCAGAGTAAGGTATCTGTGGAACAACGGCTACGACGCGGTTCTTAACGGGCTTGTGTCCTTCGTCAGATACGCATACCACGACGTCGAAGACGCGTCGATAAGAACGTACGCAAAGAACTTGCTTATGACCTGGGATATAATCAGCGAAAGCGAAAGACGGGAAATAATCGAGAACGCGAAAGCGTACGAACGCGCGCTTAACGATTACCGCGGCGAGGCGTACACCGAAGAACTCTGCACGCGCGACGCATACGCATTGCTTGCGATCAACGAAAGGTTCGATTACTCGAAAGAGAAAGAAAGACTCAGAGGCGGCGGCAACAACAACGTCAGAGTGACCGTTCTTATCGGAGTGGAAGGCTCTACGGAAATTTACAGCGTAGAAACCAACGTAAAAGTGCTGTTTGCCGACTACTCGCCGATAGGTTACTACGAAAAGAAAGGTTCGGTGTACGAATCGGTTGCTTCGCTGAGCAAAGCGGAGTATCTGAAAGCGCTCGAACGCGGCAGACCGTTCTGTCCCGAAATTTATATCTCGGTAAGGAAAGAGTACTGGAACGAGAACAAAAACGAATCCCGTTACGCCACCGACGGAGCGCAGGAACACTACGACAAAATCGGCGACGATATGTACAAACTTCTGCAAGTCTACGCGGAAAGAACCGCGCTTGCGAAATACGGCGTAACCCACGAAAAGATAACGGGAGCGGACGGCAACGAACAACTTCTCGTTAAGATAACCGACATCGAGTGGGCGTACGACGAAAAGACGAGCAGAATATCGTCCGAGAAGTTCACGCTTGACGGAACGGTATACGAGTACAACCTGTTGCAACTTATATTGAAATAACGGTATTAAAGCCGCGGCTTAGTCCGCGGCGGAAGAAAAAATAAATAACGCTTTCGAAAAGCGGAGGAAGAAATGCGAAACAAACGTACAAGATTATTGATTTTGCTGTTTACGATACTGGTAGTCGTGTCAATGATTGCCTTGATCGCCTGCGAGAACAAACCGACGGAAGACCCGGACGAGCCTGCGCCGACGCCCGATAGGGAAACGACGTTCGTTCAGTATATGGAAAAACTGAACGCCGGGCTTAAAGAAGGGCAGAGCAATCTCGCTTCGCTTAAGGACTACCACGTTGCAAGCGAATATACCTTGATGACGAGAGAAGAAAATCTCACGATTACTTACGAAGCCGTTTACAAAACGAACAAACGCGACGGCAACTACTATATTAAGGTATTCGACAACAGCAACGGGATAGACAGACTGACAGTGTACTACGACGCCGCGGATTTGTACGTTACCGCAGGCGAAAAGCACTACGTCATAAACAAGTTCGGTTCGCTCCTTCTTTTCGATACGTTTGCTTCGGCAATAGATATTCTCGACACCGGAAGTTACGCTTACGGTGCGGAAATGCAAGAACTTTTCTCCCCCAACACCGTACTCAGCGCGCTCATAGGCGTTAAAGATATGAGTTATGCAAAGGTGGGCGAAAACGGTGAAAGAGTCAACGCTTCGGGGATAAACCTCGAATCGATAATGGGTAGGTTCAACGACCGCTTCGCCGCCTACAACTCGATCGTAGGCACGACGTTCGACGCAATCACCGACAACTACTTAGGATTCAGACTGAGCAGAATTCTTATGTTCAAACTTAAATCCTGCAGAGTAAACGAAGTTTCGTTCAATTTGACGAACGGAATGGTCAACGCCGAAGAAATCGACGTACGAGGCACGATAGACGAAAGCAAGTACTTCCTTAAAGCAAGGTACTCGCACGACGAAAAAACCGAAGAAATAGCGGTGGCAAAGAATTTGCCGAACGCTTACGTTTACGAAAAAGTTTCTCCCGGCAAAGGTTCGCTTGCGGGCAAAACCACCATACCCGAACTGAGAGAAAGCGACTTCGACTTCGCGCTCGATTACGATATAGTCCCTTCGGACAACGCCGAGAACGAAGTCACTATGAGAATATACGACGACGTGTCCACGGGCGGCGACAACACCGGCGTGAACAAGTACGATCAAATAAACGAGATAATAAGCGTTTATTATAAGGACGCGCTCGCGTATATAAACACTCAGGGCGCGTACGACTTTATCGGAACGACGGTTGCGCTCAGCGCGCTCAGACTTCCCAAAGTTTATCTGAAAAACTTCGATCTGTCGGGTTTCCTTACTATGGTATACACCGATATGATACGCACCGCCGAGAATATGACGAGCGGCGGAACGCTCAACGTCAAGAGTAAAACGTTCGAAGCGATCGTAAACGCCGTGGAAAGCGACGTGGACAAAAAAGAAATCAAAGTCACCGTCACCGAAGACCTGATTAAAGAACTCCGCGGCGACGGAAAGAGCCTTATGACGATTCTCGCCGAACAAACCGGCGTGGAAGAAGAACTGCTCCGACAGTACCTGGGCGACGACTTCTTCCGCAATATGAGAGTCGTGATTACCTACAACTTCGGAACGAAAATAGCGACCGTGGATATCTACAACGGTACGGAACTTCTCGTAACCACCGATCTCTACCGCGTCGAAAACGTCGGAGTTATTTTCCCTAGCGATCTTAACGAACTCAACTATACCGAGTTTAAGGAACCCGAAATCGTCACTGTGGAATACGAAATAGAACTTAATCCTTACGGCGCGCGCAACGTGAGCCTGTCGGAATTCATCGGTTCGTTCTTAGGCGACGCCACCGGAAAGAACACGCCTTATATAATCACCGAAGGGCGTTACGTCGTGGCGAAAGGGAAGATGAGCGAATACTACATAGTCGACGCAAACGGGAAGAAGAAAGCGATTACTTCTCTCGATATGGGATTCTTCCTCGAAGACAAAAACAACAAGACTTCGACGAAGTTTATGTCGATCGTATCCGACTCGGACGATTTGTCGAAAGTGCTTATCGAACTGTTCACCCCGGTGGGAGATATAAGCAACGAGAGCGGAATAGCGTTCGTTATGGACAAAGACGAAGTGGCGAGAAATCTCGGAACGCTTTCGGAGAACAGCGTGTTTGCCGGACAAACCGGACTGAGCGCGTTTCTCGCTATCTACAACGCGGCGGACAAGAACGCGAAGACTTACACGGACGACGGATTTTTCTGCGTCGACCTTATGGTCACCGAAGACAGCGACCCGGTTGAAGAACTTGTCGGAATCAAGAACACCAACGCGCGCGTCAAGTGCAAAATAGGGTTCGATCCGTTGGATTTAAGCGGAGTGGAAAAGGAAAAATATTCCAAGCCGTATATTCACGAACCCGAAGACGCGTCGGCGAGCGGCATTTACGCAAGCGGCAGCAAGTGGAAAGAAACCGTCGCCGTTACCGTATCCGACAAGAGAATAAATATGTACGTCACTTACGACCCGGAGAGTATAAAAATCGTCACGGGCAAGACGGAGTACACCCCGACGGCAAAACTGTTCGGCGAAGAGTTCGGTTATTCTTTGCAAATAGTAAGCACTACCGGTACGTACAACGTTAAAAACGTAATTATAGACAGAGAAATAACGGCTGCGGACGGAACGAAAACGCCGTTTTGGGTAATCGACCCTGCGTACTACTCGAAAACGCCCGACACGATACAGGTTATGTACGAAGGCGGCGAGTACGGCACGCTCGAATGTGAAATCGAAGGGTTCGAGAGCGGCAACGTCACGCACAGCGGATACAATCTCGCCCTTTTTGCGGGAAAAACCGACGGAATAAAGAAATATAAACTCGTTATCGGAAAGAACAGTATAGCCTGTCTTGAACAGGAGATCTACGTCGGCGTTATTAACCGCACGGTTAAACCCGTTACGGACAACGACGGCAAAGAACTTACGTACGTCGTTGGTAACGAGCAGATCCCGGTAGTGGCGCAGTTCAAAGCGGATCCGTACACTTACGCTATGACGAAGAGAGTAATGGAAGAAAGCGGCGAAAAGTACGATTTCCTTGCGGAAAACATCGTTTTGCAGAACGTTACGCTTAATTTCGAAAACCTTTACGGATACGAAAGCGTGGACGAAGGCAACGGTATCGTGCAGAAACCCCTTTATTACGACGCCGAAGGGTACAATTATATGTTCCTTACCGAACTCGGGCTTGACTGGAAATTTGCCGGCGAAAACGCCGAATACTTCTATTACGGCGGCGAAACCCGTTACGCCGTGGCGACTTACGGCGACGCGGAAAACGGCTGCGGCGTAAAAATAGCCGTTCTTATCACGGTAGAAGAGAAAAAGGTCGATCGCGTTATTATCGACGGCAGCGAAGGCACGTACGTAATGGACGTATTGAAGAAAGAAACGTACGACATACCGACGACCACGACGAGCGAACACACCGTTAAAATCAGATTTGCCGACGGCAGCGAAAGAATAGTTTCCCTTTCCCGTCCGGCGGCTATAAGCACGGACAGATACTGCTCCGAGTACGTTTACGGAGAACTCGACTGGGCGGGAAGAGAAACGGCGAAAGAAAGGCTTAAACTCGAAGGCGTCGTCGGATTGTTCGGCGAAGGAATGCAAACGGTGAACACGACGACCGCGTCGTTCGGCGGAGTTCTCGGAATGAGCACGCAGGAAGTGACGCTTACAGTAATCGCGCCGACGAGAAACCCTGCCACGACCGACAGATTCGACGTTACTTTGGTAGGAAGTATGAGCGAAAGCGGCGAGCCTGCGACCCCGTCCGTGGTAAGCGTAAACAAAGTCAGGTTTACCGCGCCCGAAGGGAAAGACGATGTTACGGAAATCGAGTATTTCAGCATAAACCCGTACAACAAATCCGCGCGTTTGCCCGACACGATATGGCTGTATCTGCCGGCAGGAGTGGATACCGGTTCGAGTACGACCAAAGAATGGGTGGAATATCCCGTCAACTGGCTTACCACGGACGCGGACGGAAAAGAACTTAACATTATAAAGAAGAACGACGACGGATATTTCGTTCTCGCACATCCGAGAACGGAAGAAACCAAACTCATCGTTTACGGCGTAGTGGGTAATTCCGGCGACGCAAAACGGCAGATAATCATATCCACCGCTTTGCTTAATATGGAGAGTAACGTAAAAGACTACGTTCTGTACAGAAAAGACGGCACGGCGCAGGATAAAGACGAGGCTGTTTCCATAGACCCGTACCTTAGTTACGAAGACGTACTTCCGTCGCGGTTCGAGGCGAAACTCGGCAGCGGAGAAACGGTAAGAGGACAAACCGAGTGGTACTACGGCGAATTCCCCGTTTACAGAAACTCCGAATACGGCGCGAAGTACAAAGACGCCCGCTACGACAAGTATTACGGCAGCGACGGATACCTGTTGTTCTCCCGCGCGGGCGGACAGGCAGAACTCAAAATGACGATTGCGTCCGGCGACGTCAGAAACGACATTTATATTACGGTCAACGTTTCTTCCCGTACCGTCAGGTCGGAACGCGACGGCGACGCGAAGATAAGCGATTATATCGACGTATTCGCTACCGGCAGAGCGGACGGCGACGTTTATAGCGGAACGGCAAAAGCAGGCTATACGGAAGTAAGTTATTACACGTCGGACAGCGCGACGCTGTACGAAAGAATAGCGGAACTTATCCGAAACGGCGGTATAGGCGTGGCAGGGTTCTCCTTCATTCAGATAGACGATCCCAGGGTGCTGTACGCCAAAGAAGTCCGTTGGAGCATAGAAAGACTGCGCGAAGTCGAAAGAGGACTTGCCAAGAAGATAAAAACCACGTCTTTCGTCCTTACCGGCACGATCAACTTCGGCACGATAAACGAAACGCAGATAAGCGTGCTTATAAGCATAGACGAAGTTACTTCCGGCGTAACCGAGATGGAACTTATCTCCGGCGAAACGATGACGGACAAGGGCGTTTACACGATTAAAAACGACGAAGACGGCGACGGAAAAATAACGCTTACCGACGGCGGAGAAGGCAAACGCCTTACCGACATAGCGTACTACCGCGCGGATATTTATGACGAATACTTCGGATCGGACAAAGTTTTCGAATACAACTCGTTTGAAAACGTTCTGTTCTTCAGCGTAAGCGAAGTATACAGACTCAGCAAAGAATCGAGCGGAGTTTATTGCTCGCCGAGCGAATACTTCGAATACCTGTTCCGTTCGATAAGACTCGGATTTACGAGCGGAAAAACCATTACCGCAAACGCTTCCGCGTCGATAAGTTACGGCGGAAAAGACGCGGCGTACTTTAACAAAAACGTACTCGGATTCGGCGAAGAATACAGCGAAAACGGCGTTCCTACCGGGTACGGATTTATCGTGCTCGAACGTCTTAGCGAAGGCTCCGCGCTCGATCGCACGCTCGTTATCGTAGCGGCGGAAAAAGCGACCGTGGACGATAAACAACTCGAAGACTATATAGACGCGCTCGGAGAAGACCTTAACGAAGTCTATCCCGAAAAATTCGACCTGCCCGAAAAAGTATCCGTCGGATTCAGAAAAGCGGACGGCACTGCCTACAACGCGTTTTACAGAGTAAGCGACTGGACGCCGTACCTTGACTACTTCGAAGACGGTTTCGGCGCGAGAAAGAGTATCCCGGCAAATTATATCAATATAATAGACGGATCAAACTACACGTTCAGTTACGTTTTGCCGGATATGAACGACGCGAATTCCGCATACAAGACGTTCTACTACAACGTTCGTTTCCGCAAGAAGAACGTGCGCTCGATTTACTTCGACGGTTCGGGACAAACTTCGTCCTACGACATAAGCGAAGGCAAGATCTACGTGGAAAACTCGTATGCTTTCCTGACGTACGACTCGACCGCCGCAGGCGATAAGAAATATTCGATTAACTTAAGCGCGATACCGTCCGTCGTAAGAATGATAGCGGACGCGCAGAATTATCAGTCGGGACTTACCGACGTATATTCGGTCAAGTGGAACTTCCTTGACGAAGAAGGCAATCCGAGAACGTCTTTCGGCGAAGAAATCTTCAGACAGGGTACGGACGAAAACGGCGTGCTTATCGCCACGTTCTCGTTCGACAGTTATTACGACTCGTCGAGAAACAAAGTTACGCAAACGCTCGAATTAAGGCTCGTGCTCGCGCCTATGCGTTTCTATGCGATTGCGGACGAAAAATTCACGGTTATCGCCCACGCCAACAAAGGCGAAGACGAACTCTACAACACCATAGTAATCGACCCGTACAACGACGTAAACGGTTATAACGGCAACTTCAAACTGCCCACCACCCTTACGCTTTCGTTCAACGCCGGACAAACCTACAAATTCTCCAACGTGGTTTACGGTCTGGTAAACTCTCAGGGAGCGTACCAAAGAGATATCTCGACGATCGGTTACAACGAAAACGGACATAAACTCACGTTTGATTATACGCCCGACCCGACCTGGCTCGAACTCAGGGTATACGTAAGAGGTTACTCCGAAGAAATGGGCAGGGACAGCGGTATAAGAATTAACGTAAAATTCTTAAAACGCAACATTACGGATACCGCAATGCCGAATTCGGTATACCGTGCGGACGGTACTTACGATTACGAAACCGACGTTGACGGCAAGATAAAATACGACGGCGACGACCCGGTGAAGAAGACGTATAATTCTTACGCAAAGTTTACGTTCGACGGAAACGGAACGAAAGAAGAAGGCAGAATGCCGGTTTATTTCGTCGATCCGTACAATTCGTCCACGTTTGCGTTGCCGACGAAAGCGTCGTTCGAGTTTGCTTCCGCCGAAGCGGGAACGTACGTTGAGTACGCTATATCCGGCTGGCAGTATTACGATTACGGCAAAGCCGCGTACGTCGATTTCGAAGAGTTGAAAGACGGCGCAAATCCGAGTTCGTTTACGAGGTTCTATTCGACGACGGACGGAAACGGACGCAACAGACGTTGTTATTTCAACCCGTCGGAAGACAGTTATAAAGGACAGGGGTACGCGTTGCGCGGATACGTAAGCGTCGGCGACGAACGTCAGTACTTCGATGTGGTTATGGTAGTGCTTAACCGTTCTTTGCGTGCGAGCGCGATACTTAAGGACGAGTACAAGGTAAGTTACGATTTCACCGACCCGATAGCGGCGATGCTTAAAGACATACCCGAACTTTTCGGCGACGACGCGTTCGTCGATTACGACAAATACTCGGCGAAGTTCTCCGTTGACGCAAAACGCACGAGCGGCGAAGGAACGTACAGATTCGTACTCGAAGAAGGCGGCGAATTCAGCAGAAAAGACGAAAGCGGCAACGCGACCAACCACGCGGTTTCGCCGGAAATGCTCTGGTCGGAAGAATACGACACGGACGGCGACGGCGTTCCGGACACGTTGTTCGAACAACTCGTCGAAAAAGGTTTCGTCGGCACGATTGACGGCAATCTTTATCGTTACGACACGGGAATAACGGCGTTGTTCGGTTATTACGAACTTAAAAAAGACGCCGAATACGACCGTTTGGCAAACGCTCTCGTGTGGGATACCTTGTTCCTTTCGGACGGAACGGTTTCTTCTTCGTACAGCGACGCGGCGAGAAGAGCGATCGAAAACGAGGCGAAAGAACTCGAAAAAGAAGTCGTTTACGCCAACTATCTGACGGTGGCGAAGAAAGTCGGCACTGAAGACGAGATAGCGGCGGGCAAAGCGCTTAGCGACGACGACAAGATCACCCTTACCGGCGCCGTTATCGACGCGATATTGCAGATAATCAACGCCGAAGACCAAAAAATGTACGATAAAAACGACGAAGAAGATATGAAGTACCTTGCGTACAGAACGTATCTCGCGACGAAAGAAAGTTACGACGAATGGACGGTTTCGGGCGGAAACAAGACCGTAAGGGTACGCATATACGAAGCCTGGACGTCGTGTATCAAAGATTACCGCGCGGCGGACGTACAGACGAGCGGAAACGTCAGCGCGAACCAAAAACTGAAAGCGGAACACTTCCTGAAAGTTTATAACAAGGAAGGCGCGCTCAACACGGCGGAAAAAGCCGCTCTCGACGCGAAGAAAAAGACGATAGCGTCTTCCCTTTACGTCAACAAGAACTCCGCTCTCTGGGACGAAGTTTACGCCGCCGCCAATCCTGCAGAACGCAAAGCGATGGACAAGTACGAAGAAGAATATCGCACGACGGGCGACGACGGAAGAAGCGGAAAGAGTATGGCAAGCGACCTGTTCCGTAAAGACGTCAAAGGAATGAGTTCTCTCGGCACAAAAGGAGAAAAAGCGGACGCGGACGTAAGCATACCGGTCATCAAGTACTCGTCCATAGAAGTTACGGGCGGCGGAACGACGATAAGGTTTAACAAGTTCAACTTCCAAAGCATAGACAAGACCTTTACGGTAAGGTTCGAACTCAGTTACGAAGAAATTTACAAGAGAATGCTCGAAGAGGCGGAAGAAGCGGTTCGTTCGTCTTACAGAGAAGAACAGAAAGGCGAAGTTCTTTCCGAGTACGAAATCCGCGCGATAAAAGACGCTGTAAACGCGACTGCGCCGAAGAAAGCGGACGCGGACGGCAACTATTCGGTAATCGACGGACTGAAAACGAAAGCCGGCAAAGCCTTCGACTACGATATGTGGATAAAGGGCGGCGACAAGGCAAGTTACGCGTCGTTCTGGAACGCTCTCGTCAAGTATTACAGCGACTCTGCGATAAGCATAATCACGAGCAACGTCGGCGAATTGCGTTCCGCCGACGGATACGACGACGTAAAAGACAACCTTGCGTTCAAAGTGTCCGTACCCGAATGGAACGCGGTGGTTTCCGCGTTTAAGGAAGTAAAAATACTGTCTATGGCGGACGGAATAATCGCCGATACGAAAAACAGGTACGATTTCGAAAATTCCGACGAACGCCGTCAGGCGGTGAGATACCTTGCGACGATCGTTGCGGAAGAACTGAACGTGACGATCACCGACGCGTATATAAAACTCGGACTCAGCGGAACGTACGCGACGGACTACGAGTACGAAGTTACTTCCGAGATGTGGAATACGGTCAGCGTCAGGTTCCGCAGCGAAGCGTACCGCGAAATCGCGCTTGCGAAACTGAGTTATATAGAAAAGAACAACGATACGGACGAAGAAGTCGGCAGAAACAAAGCGGTAAGAGATCTTGCCGTATATCTGGTGGAAAACGACGTAAACGTATCCAAACTCGAAGAAGTGCGCAATGCGGCGGAAAAAGAAAAGAGAGCGACCACGCTTGCTCAGACCCTTCTCGTCACCACTTCTGCGGACGAGGGGCTTAAACAAGCCGCACGCAGCGCGGCAAGCGAAGCAGGTTCGAACGAGTTGGAAGTCGGATACGCCGTATTGTTCTCGTATTCCTACCCGGCGACGGTTACCGACGTTATGTACGACTTGCTCGAAAAGACTTTCGGACAGAGCAACGAAGCGTTCGTAAATCTGTGCGACAGACACTCGACGAAGTTGAAGAAGAAAGCGATAGTCGCCTTCCTTGCGAGAGTAAGCGAAGATACCGAACTCCGCAAAGCGGCGGAAACGTACTTCACCTTCCTTACCCGTTACGCAAAAGGCAAGACTTCGCCTTACGGAGTGATGATGAACAATCCGACGGGAGCGGGATACGGAGCGGCGAGAATAGAAACGCTGCAAAACGGACTGCCTGCGGCAAACTGTCTGCTTTATTACGCCGAACCCGACGCGGTTTATCTCGACGCGCTTAAGAGCGAAGCGTCCGCTATAGGAATGACGGAAAACGAAATTACCGTCGCGCTGAAGAGAATGAAACTGTACGACACGCTTTACGCAAGAGCGAGCCAACAGGAAAAAGACAATTACTACGCCGCATACGAATCCGAGTCGAGTTACGTAACGGGCGGCGAAGCGATGGAAAGATTGTTCTCCGCGTTGGAAAGCAACGGCGAATCCGGCAAAGAAATCAAAAAATCGTTGGTTTCGTTCTACGATAAAGAAACGCAGGCGCAAAACAACCTTTCTTACTATGCGTTTATCGAACTTGTAAGCCAAGCGGAAGAAAAAGGCAGAACCGAAGGCAAAGCGTATCGGACGTTCGTCGAAGAATACGTTTCGGAAAACGAATATACCAAAGCGAAAGAACTTCTCGACGAAATCAAGAAGAACTACGAATCGAGCAAGGCGCAAAGCGACTCGTCGGTTACGGGCAGAGGTTATATCGCGAAGAACTATTACGGCGATTACTTCGAAAAAGGCGGATACCTTACGATAAACGATTATTCGGACGACTATCACGATATCGAATACCTTAAAGAAGAACTTATCGCGATAATCGAAGCGAAAGGGCTTTCTTACGGCGATTCCGCGTTGAACTCGATCACCGAAGCGTATATGAAAGACACGCTTTTACGCGCGATAGCGGCGTATTACGAAACCGCCGACGCGGCGAGCAAGGCGACCGTGGAAGAAGTTGCGGCGACGTTTACCGGGTCGAGAATAAGCGGCGACGCGGAAACGGAGTTCGTCACCCTTGCGGCGGCGAGCAAGTTGCCCGGACAACTCGGCGTCAAGATTTACGACGCACTTAAAGCGAGAGGCGACTTCGGTTCGGACGAAATAAGCAAAATCGAAGCGAGATTCTACTTCGTGTGGTTAAATGAAGCGCGCGGAGCGGCGACGAGAAAGATTAAATCCACGAAAACCTCGCAAATCGAAGGAAACGCGGCGTATTCTGCGGAAATCACTCGTCTTACCGGACTTATGAACTCGCTTTCGGGCAAAGCGGAAAGCGCGCCGCTCGAAGGGGAAACGCTCGTATCCGCAAAAGAAATCGCTACGGCAAAAATCCTCGCGCAAATGCTTACCGCCGCAGAAAGCAGTTGTATAGCGTACGAAGACGCGTACGAAAAAGCGGTAAGGAGCGCGCTCGAAGGTGCGGCTAAGACCTACGCTTACGACCGTATGTACGAACTTAAGAGCGAAAGCGGAAACTACGTTTACAGATCCGTTCTCGAAGAAATAACCGACGAAAAAACGACGGAAGCGGCGGAAGGCGCTGGAAAAGCGGCGTTTGACGAAAGAAAGTTTAACGAAGCGGAACAGGCGATGCTTGCCGAAAAACTTTCCACCGCGAAGAACGCGATCGGGCTTGCGGTAAAGACCGCGCTTTATGCGAAAGCGTACGACAAAATCAAGTTGTTCGGTCTTAACGCAAACGAGTTTGCGTACAAACTGTACGTTTATCTCACCGGCTCGACGAGCGCAAACGCGGCGCAGGAACTCTTCGGCGAAAATCTTAACGGAGCGGACGGAATAATCGGCAGAACGCTCGCCGAGTATGCGAAAGGACAGGAAATCGACGTGACGAGCGAAGCGTACGACACGGTTCGCCGCCTTACCGACTGGTGGAAAGCGAACACGGAAGCGGCGTCGGTTTACGGCGTTCTCGGAGAAGAAGAACGCGCGTTTATAGAACAAATTTACCGTCAGGCGTATTATCAGGCAAACGCGCTTGCCGGCGGAACTCTGACTAGCGCGAGCGGAGCGGAAGTCGCGTACGCAACGATGACGACGAGCATTTACTTGTTCCTTGCGGACAAGGACGACGCGGAAAACGACGTTCCGGCGGACTACTTCAGCGCAGGCAACGAAGACGAGTACAAAGCGTTTATCGTAGACCTTATGCTTAGCGGAGATTTGCTTAACCGCAAAGGACACGCGCTTACGCTTGCGGCGGCAAGACTTAACACCGTCGTTACCGAACTTGCGCTTGCGGAAGGAAAACTTCTGTGCGAATACACCGGAATAGGTTCGGTTACGGGCAGCGCGAACTTCGACGAAATAGTGTCCGCTATGACGAACGCGCTTATGAAAGCGAGCGGCGTGGTTAAGTCGGGCGCGCTCACCGAAGAAGAAATTGCGGAAAGAGAAGCGTTCTACTTAGGTTATCTCGAAAAAGCGGTTAATTACGTCGAATACACCTCGGTTTACGGTTCGGAAGAATATGCGCACACCGGCGAAATGCTCGTAAACAATCCTTTACGCAACTACACCGACAAGATTTACGTTAAAGTAACGGGCAAAAACCTTTACGGAACGAGCAGAACGAGCGAAGAACTCGAAAACGAGTTCGGTATGCTGTCGTTCGGCAAATATCTCGAAAAAGCGGGCGGCGACTACACGAAGGCGCTCGAAATGATGACGGAAACGCGCATAATCGAAGTTAAAGACTTCGTAAGCGAAGACCACGCGGAAAGCGGCGACGTCCACGTAATCTACTTCGACCGCAAGGAATGGGACGAAACGCTTGCGTCGAACGGCGCGACGAAGTCCAACCCGTATTACGACAACCGCAACGTGTTTATCGCCAACGACGGCAAAACGTACAGAATAATCGACGTGGGCGGCGGTTACGGCTACGCCAACGCGCTTAAAGCGAGCGGACTCAGATACGAACTTTCCGACTTTACGGAAATCGACCTGTTCTTCGACGCGGACGAAAGCAACCCCTACAACGAACCCACGAGAGTGAACGAGAAAGGGGAAACGGTAATCGACGACAGCGACCCGGTTAAATACGCAAGAGCGATGGAAACGAACGAGAAAAAGAACGTTCTTATGCTCGACGCGCTTGCGCCCGAACTTCCCGACAAGGCGTACGCGATAGGTTACGTCAAGACCGGCGCGGCAATCGACTATTCCGCAGGAATAAAACTCGGCGAAGTGGATATAACCGGGTACTCGGAAGAGTTTAACAAACTCGTTTATAAGGGCGTTGCGGCGAAAGCGGACGACGCGTACGTTATCACCGTGAGAGAGGCGAGCGGAACGAGTTATAAAAAGCAAGGCGACATAAGGGTAGGTTATCTCGACAGAAACGTGGAGAAGATCTATCTCGAAACCGACGCGTACCTTAAAGGCAGAGCGAAACCGGAAACGAGCGGCGACTTTGCCGGAAGATACTCGTTGTTCGACGATACGACGGGCAGCGTAACCAACGGTAAGAACGTTATATACGTCGACCCGACGGACGAGAACGTGGTTCTCAGCGCGAGCAAGTCTTACGCTCTTCCGGCGGAAATGGCGGTTAAGTGCGGCGAAGGCGAAAAGATAGAGTTTACCGACGTCGTATGGGATATGAAGAAAGTAAAATACGGACTCGGCGGCACGGGCGAAACGGGAATAGAGATGAGAGTTCTTGAATACCGCTACGTGGACGAAAACGGCAACACGCGCAAGATTTCTTACGACTACGACAAATACGCCGTTACTATGACGACGTACGACAAGAGCACGGGAGAAGAAAAAGGCACGGCGACCTACGTATTGAGCAAAGACGATATGATCGACTGGAACACCGTACTCGTTATCGAAGATCAGTCTCTGCAGGCGATAGTGGACGCGGAAAGCGGAGTTCAGATAGCGGACGCGACTTCGGTAAACGAAGCGGACGCGACGGCTCATTCGTTGGAAATAAACCCCTATTATCCCGAATATCCCGAAAACATGCAACTTACGCTTGCCAACGAAAGCGTAAACGTAGAACTCAGCCAAAGCGACTGGACGCCGAACCTTACCAAACTTAACAACATAAGAAGGGGCGCGGCGACGGATTACACTTTCGACGCAAGTTTCTACTATCTCGGATACGAAATAAAAGTGCTGTTTAAGGCGATGAAAATAACCGTACCCATGGGCGAGATGCTGGACGGCGGAACGATTTATCTTATGCGCGACGGCGGAGATTTCGGAACGCAGTTCAAACGCAACTACGGCGAAATGTACTTTAACTTTGCCGAAAACGAAGAGAGCAAACCCAACTGGCAGAAAGTTCCCGTTGCGCTTAAAGACGCCAACAAGATAAGCAGAACGGAAACGGGCATACAGGAAGTTTACGCGGTAATAGGAAGCACGTCGGTTACTGCCGGTATCGCGCCGAACGTGACGTTCAGACTGAAACTTATCGACCTTAAAAACTACGCGGAATACGACGGCGGATACAACAACTTCGTCCACTACGACTATTACAGCATACCGAGCGACGGTAGCAAGAAAGCGACGGGTACGGGCGAATCGCCGGCGGCGATGGGTTCGACCTTCCTGTACGTGGACGAAAACGGCGAAAAGACGGCGTTCAATGCGGAATCCGACGATATAAGTTACGACTTCATCGGAAAGACTGTTACCGTATACGCGACGTACGGTACGGCGGATTCGGACAACAGGCTTGCCTGCGACTCGGTCGGCACGCAAAAACGCGGACTGTACTTTACCGTTCCGATGGAAAGTTACGACAGGAGCAGCGTGACGGACGTAGAGTTCGTTACCGACGAAACGGGCAAGAAGTGGACCTGGACGAAGAAGAGCAAGACTTCGCCCGACTACGTCGACGCCATTTACTGGAAGATAGGCACGGCGATGAAAGCAAGCGACCTGCCGACGGTTAAAGACAGAATAACGGGTACCGAAGTTAAACTCGACTGGGATCTGTCCGGACTTAACGTAAACAGAGCGAACGTGGAAGAGCCGAACGCCGCGACGGCGACCGACGGAGTGGAAATACTCGGTTATTATATGGTCAAGAACGGCGTATGGCAGTCGGTAAGACTACGCGTATATATCGAAAAGATAAACGTTACGGACAAAATAATCGGGTTTACCAAGGCGGACGGAACGAAGAACGAAGGAACGAACATCGAAAAAGAATACGATTCGCAGTATTACGAACTTCCGTTTAACGCCGAATCCGACGAAATGAAGTTCCTCAGAGAAGACGGAACGCACGAAGTTATACCTGCGGAGAACTACGTCGTAGAGTATATGAAAGCGGGTTCGGACGTCTGGTCGGACGAAACGCTTCCACTCGACGCGGGGACGTACTATATCAGAGTAAGGCTGAGAACGGACGATTACAACGTTTATATCGAGTACGAAAACGACAGACTGTTTACGCTTACGGTAAAACCGTACGAAGTGGATATGTCGAAGATTAAGTTCGACGGAGAGGACGCAAACGGCGCGATAAGCGTGGTTTACGGCGCGGAAAACGTGTTCGGCGTAACGTCCGGTTTGCCTGCGTTTACGCCGGCAGGTTGGTTTGCCGCAGGCGAAAAGGCAAGACTGTACAACGGTTACGTCCAAAGCGGAATGACCGAAGAAGGCGCCAAAGCGGCGGTTTACGCGGTTATTTACAACAGGGTGGCGGACAGAACGAAAGAAACGCTCGACGGTTGGTACAGAGAAGGCAAAGCGAACTTCGGTTACGACAGAATAGACAAGGAGCAGGACGTCAAGATTAAGGCGTGGATATACGACAGCAAGATGGACGCAAGCATTTCGCTCGTGGAAGTTAAAGTTAAGTACACTTACTATTACGGAACGGAGCGACTCGATTACGTGCCGACGGACTGCGGAAACTACACCGTTAAGATTAACCTTGACGACGAAAACGGAAACTACGCCGAAGGCGAAAAAACCAAAAACGTAACGCTGAGAATAGAGCGCGACGAAAACATAAGATACGCGTTTGCGGATACGAACCTCGTCTACAACGGAAACGTGCAGAACCCGGAAATCAGCGGTTTGCACAAAGACGGAACGGTTCCGTACGGCGTAAAAGTGACGTACAGATACGTTATCGCAGGAAAACTGCTCGTAGTGGTGATAGAAGGCGTTAAGGACGCGTCCGGCAACGTAGTCAATAAAGTTACCGTAGACAGCGCGAACACCACGGTGACCAACCCGACGAGCGGAATTAAGAACGCCGGAGCGTACGTTTGCTCGGTAGAAATCGACGGCGGCAACAACTATCCCGACGGAACGATAAACGATCAGCCCATAGGTATCTCTGCGGCGAAAGTGTTCATCGATATGGCGGAGATTAAGGCAAAATACCTGTCCGAAGAAGAAGACCTGAGCAAGTACGTCAAAGTTTACGACGAAGACGGCAACGAGCAGGAAGAAGGCGTATTGCTCGGCGGCGACAAACTTGCGGATCTCGGCGTACTCAGACTGTCTGCGGCGGACGCGGAAGGAATAACTTTCGGAAGTTACTTCAAAGTAGGCACGTATTACACGTTTATCGATGGACTTGCGTCTTCTGCGGCGGCGTCGGCGACGTACACCGAATTCGACGGAGCGCAGTACGGGTTTAACGGTTATATCTACTCGAAACTTTCGCTTAAGAGTTTCGACAAGGAAGGCAGTCTGTACAAAGACGCGGACGGCAACGAAGCGGTGATAAGTTTGTTCGGCAACTATAATATTTTCGTGAGAACGCACGAGTTTACCGACGGAGTTAAGGCGGCAGGTATCTACAAAGTCGAAGGCGAAGACGGTTCGGACGGCGTTTCGAGCAATGCGGAACTTCAGGACTATATCGCAAATCTCAAAGACGGCGATTATAAGATAGTTTATTTGTCGTCGCTTATGGACGCGGACGGTAACGTAACCGCTTACGACCCGATCGTTATCGACAAGTCGGTAAGACTTAAGATAGTAGGTTATGCTAAGAGCGGCGAAGGAAGCGAAGTGGACGTAAGCCGAATCGAAACGAAGATAAAAGGCATACGCGTACTGAAAGGTATAGTCGAACTGAGAATAATCTCGATCGAGAGCGACGAGTCCGGAAAATCCGCGCTGTACGTAGGCGACGGAGCAGGCTCGGTAAGTATGTACAACTGCAGAATTACGAAGTCGGGCGCGGCGGCAAACGTTACGGGCGTGGAAACTTCGATAAACTACAAAGGCAGCGTGTACGCGGAAAAGACGGTTATCGACGGCGTAAGCAGAGCGATAACTCTCGCCGGCGGCTCGCTCGAAATAAGAGAAAGTACGATTGAGAGAAACTTCGACGGCATCGTTATCACGACGAGCGGAAAAGTAGTAAACGTTACCGAAACCACGTTCGGCAACAATATGGGAACGGCAATTACGAGCGTAACCGGCGACATAACGGTAAGAAGATGTCGGTTCGAATACAACGGCACTTCCCTTGACCTGCCCACCGGCTCGCCGTTAAGAACGGACGTAAACAACGCCAACGTTTACGAAAACAACGGCGACGACGACTTGTACGATTAGGCGAAAAAACCGAATAAAACGCCGTAAAACACGATTGTTTTACGGCGTTTTTTTTATCGAAACGATTGATTTAAGAAGAACAAGAAAGGGGGAATTTATTTGTACTTATAATAGAGCATACAGTGGCAAAACCCTTCGTAATCCGGGTCGGCGATTTGTTCGCGGAATTCCTTGCACATACATTTGTTTTCTTCGGAGCGTTCGCGTTTGCACGGACAGTAACCGCCCGTACGGCGAAGACCTTCTTTTACGATAGCGACGATTTTTTCGTCGGGGTTATAGACGACTTTCATTTTTTAGAAAATTCCTTTTTTATTTATTGTAGCACAACGGCGGCGGTTTTTTGCAAAAAAAGTCGATAAAAAAAGGATTTTTCTTGCCGAAAGAAGAATAAAGTATTATAATTGTACACGGTCGGACGAAAAGTTCGACAAAAAGAAAAAACGGAGCGAAAAATGAAAAAATTACTTAAAGAATTCAAAGAATTTATCAATCGCGGCAGCGTGCTTGACCTTGCCGTAGGTATGATTATAGGTTCTGCGTTTACCGCAATCGTCAATTCTCTCGTTAAGGGAATACTCACCCCTTTAATTAACTGGATTCCGGGCGCGGACGGAACCGGCGCGTTACAGACTGTACTTCGTCCGGCTGTTACCGACGAAGCCGGCAACGTGATTACCGAAGCGCTTATACTCGACTGGGGCTCGGTGATTTCCGCAATCGTCACCTTCCTTTGCACCGCAATCGTGCTTTTCTTGCTGATTAAACTCTTTAACAAAATCAAAGAAACCGGCAACAAAGCAAAAGATAAAGCCGAAAGCGCGCTGAAACAAGTCATCAAAAAAGAAGAACCGCAAGAAACGAAAGAAGAACAACCCGTCGAAGAAAAACCCGTAGAAATGCCTGTTGCGGAACCCGAACAAATCGCTACGGAAACCCAAACAAGCGAAAGCACGGAAGAATTATTAAAACAAATTCTCGAACAACTTAAACAAAATAACGGCTAATATTTCGGCACAACGTCTTTCATCAAACAGCCTTCCCGCAACGGGAAGGCTGTCGGCAACGTGACGAGGTATCTTGTAATCGAGCAAAGTGTGTCGCGGAAAAATGCTTTCTCTGTCGGCACGGCGGCAACGCTTTGCGTTGTATTGCGGCTATCGCCTAGATGTTTCGACTGCGCTCGACATAGCAAGCGGAGCAAGTTGAAGAAAAGGCGGTGGCTTTCGAGCGGGTGGCGAACGTTACCATTTATTATGTACTTTTTCCGCAAATCCGAGTTTGTCTTTGATTTCGATAACGGTTCCGTCGTCCAAAACGGCTTTTCCCGTAAATTTACCGAATACTTGGTGCGGAATCATACAGAAAATCTTAATATCCACGGGTTCGTAACGGTCGATTATCGGAGTGAAGTCCATAAAGAACCGCCCGTCGTTGGAAGTGAAAGTCCAAGGCGACATAAAATCGTCGCTACCGTCGGATTTCTTCGGAATGTTAAACGTCACTTCGTCGAGTTTGTGGCTTTTTCCGTTGTAGAAAAGCATATTTTCGGTCGCTTCGGTGTTGTTGCCGAATCCGTAACCGATGTTAAACCCGAAAGTCGTGCCGTCCTCGAGGGCGGTTTGCAAACTTCCCCAGTACCAGGTGTTGTCGTAAGTCCAGACTCCGCGACCCCAGTCGAGAGTCGCCATAGCGCCGTTTTCTTTGCTTAACGGATACTGTTTTTCACCGAGAGAAAAACTGCCGTTTGCCGTCATACAGTTAATTTTTTGGTTGTAATAAAATCTGCCGTTTTTGGCGAAAGGAGTGGCGATTACCATACTTTCTTCGGGTACGTCGGTAAGGGTAACGTCAAAAGCGAGCGTTTCGCCGTTTTTACCGAATTTGGGATATTTGCCGTAAATTCTGCGTTTCGTGCCGTCGTTTAAGAAAGTCATTTCCACTTCGCCGTTTTTATACTTGCTGTCGCCTGTGACGGAAGTACGCGGAAGTTTCATTTTGCCCATAGGGAAAAGCACGACAGAACTTTTCGTGATCTGCCATACGCCTTCGAAGTCCATAATCGTTGCGCTGAGCGCGCCGATATAGCCCATATCCGCAATGGTAAGACATATCGCGCATTTTTCGTTGCCGATATAATAATAATCCCATTCCTTAATAAGCGATTTTCTCGCGGTTATGTTTTCGCGATTGTATTCCCAAAGCAGTTTTTTCGCAAAACCCGCCTGCGCGATATTGCCGTTTTGATCGAGCAATTGTTGAATTTTCGTAATTTCCGTCTGTTTCATAATTAACCTTCTTTTTATGCCGAAATTTGCATAATTTTATATTATTATTATACTAACTATTATAGTATTACACGAGAAAAGTGTCAATACCTTAAATTCAAGCGAGATAAAACAGCCGTGCCGTACGCAACGAAAAAAGCGTTTTTACCGCAAAAAAAGACCGCCGAAAAAACGGCGGTCCGTGTATTTTTGAGAAAGACTTTTACTTAGCGTTATCGATAAGACGTTCTTTTCTGAGTTTTTCTATGGCGTCGCGAGCGAATTGTTCCGCTTTTGCCATAGCGTCGTCGTACGTTTGTTTTACTTTGGCGAGTCCTTCTTCCGCTTTCGCTCTTATGCGCTCGACTTCCGCTTTTTCGCTGTCGGTTAAGTCGTTTTTAATAAGTTCGAGTACTTCGTTCGCTTTCTTTTCGTATTTTTCGGAAAGCGCTTTCACGTCTTGCGCGGAGACGTTTTCTTTCGTCAAAGTATTTTTAAGTTCTTCCGCAGCCGAAATCGCTTCGTTTATTATCGCCTTAACGTTGTCGGGGATAAGCGCGGCGGTAGGGTTATTGATTAACGCTTTTACCGCATTCGCGGTGGCGACTGCCGCGTTGTATACCGCGGTGATTTGAGGTTCGTATTCTTTTAAGATGCGCGCCTTTTCTTCTCCGAAATAAGTTTCCGCACTCTTAAGCGCAGCGTCGAGTTTGAGTTTCAGTTGTTCCAACTCCGCTCCGGGTTTTGTGTTTTTGAATACCTTGTCGGCGTACGCATAAACGCTTTCGAGAGTTACGTTGCCGTCCGCGTCTTTGATAAGGTCCATGTCTTTTTCGGTCAATCCGAGAGCGGTAAGTACTGCCTTAACCGCGTCGTCGCCGAGAGTTATTGCGGAGATTTTTTCTTTGAGCATAAACATTTCTTCGAGGGCTTTCGTTCCGTGCGCCGCAGTCGCGTACATTTGGTACACGTATCCGTAATACCAAGTCGAGGGGTGCGATGTAAAGTGCGAGGAGTAATACGTCGCGTATATTCCGTCAAGAGCCGCGCTTGTAGCCGCTTCGTAAACCTTTTCCGCCGCAATTTTCGCCGCCAGATACTGGTTGGTGGCAAATTCTTTAGCGTTTTCGCTCGCCGTTTTTATCATAGCGACGAGTTCTTCGTCGTTGAGTTCTATCGCCGCGTCGAGAGTAATTTCGCCGGTTTCCGCCGCGCTTAACGCAAGACGGAACTCCGCTACGCTCATTTTTTGAGCGATTTCGCTATCCGGATGACTTTCTTTGTATTCGTTGTATCTGCGCAGGAGAGAGTACGCGCCCGAACCGTCCGTCGTAACGGTAAGTCCCAGACTTTTGCTCGTAGCGGTGACTTTGGCGTCGATGGACGCGGAGAGTGCTTTTTCCGCTTTTTCACCGTCGGGGGAAGAAACCGTGTACTGAACGACCTTGTTTTCTTCGCTTAAATATCCGAGTTTAACCGCTTCGTCCGTTATAAGAGTAAGCGCCTCCTCGAAATCTTTGCCGACGACGTTCGCTTTTTCGCCGTACAAAAGAACCGTTCCGTCCGTGTTCGCACCGTAAACGGACACAACTTTGTTGTTCGCGTCGACCACGAGTTCTATCGACGGGTTAATGTCAAGCCGCACGAAAGAATCGGATTTGCGCGCGGACTTGTCCGAACAACCGGCAAAACCGACGAGCAGTAAACAGGCGAGCAACGCGCTCGCAACGATAATCGTTAATTGTTTCCTTTTCATTTTCAATAATCTCCTTGTAATGGATTTTTCGCTTATTAAACGGCGCAACGCGGCGTTTTGTTGCAAAGAAAAATTATTTTTTCAAAAATTCGTAATATGCGTCCAACGAGCCGTATTCGGCGACGACTTTTTTGATAAACGAGCCGTATTCTTCGCCGCTTATTTCCGCCCTGTCCAAGGAAAACTTTTCGCCGAACGCGATTAATCGAGTTTCTCTCGCTTGCTCGTAAACCGTCGAAACGCAAGAAGAAAATTTATCGAAATCGAGTTTGTCCACGGACAGAAGTTCACCGATAATTTTTCCCGTTTTATCTCCCGCCTTGTCGAGCAGGTCAAGCAATTTGTCAACGTAATAATCGAAGTCCGCGTCCGACATAAAAACGGATAGCCTTTTAATAAGGTCTACGGGAACCGTTGCGTAAAAGGCGGAAAACGTTTCGTTTGCAAGAACGAATTCGGAATAAGAATTTATTTTTTTACCCGTAAGACGTGTGTATTCGGTTAATTTTTCTTCCGTTTCGTTTACGAGAGAGGCAAACTCGCCTGTTAATTCGTAACCGGAATTGTTCACCGACCAAAAATCTTTGACAAAAATAAGCGGATTGTCGCGGTGGTCGCGTATGTTGTCGTTGCCTCTCTTTATATCGTCTAAAAGACCCGAGATTTTCGCGAGTTTATCGGGAAGAGAAGATATGCTTTCGGATAAAATCGTTTTAATTTGTCCGTGAACGAACTCGTTTTTGTAAAGAGTTTCGAGTGCGTTTTCATCGAGAGAGGTTGCCGCTCGCGTTGCATAAGACGGCGAGAGATTTTTTATTCCGGCGGCTAAGTCCGAACCGTCGGGCAAACCGCATTTTTTTGACAATTCGTCACGGGATATAACCTTGTCGGCAACGAGAGTTTTCGAGCCGTTCAATCGAAAATAGTTTTCTACCGACGCGGTGATGGCGGGGAGGGAATTCGATTTGTCCTCGCTTGCCGAAACGCGTATGGCAGACAACTCGTAAGGGTCGATAAACCCTAAACGAGTGGTTTCTTCGAGAAAAGAATTTAACGCGTCGGAAACGGGTTTGCCTATAAGAACGGGCGAATTTTTTGAATTTAGAACGACGTCGGCGTCGCCGTTAAGCGCGATTACGGCGTCTACAAGACCGTCTTTATTTACGGAGAAAACCGCTTCGGGGTTTATTTCTACGGTAAGAAAAATCGATTTATCGGCAATAGCGCCGGAACCGCTTGGCGAAATAAGCGTCACGCAAAGCACGACGGCTATTACGGCGATGACGGAAAGGGACGCAACCGCAGCCGCAAAACGTTTTTTATTGAGAGAGAAACTTTTTTTCGGCGAAGGAGAACCGTTTGTCGCAAACCGTTCGTCCGCTTTCGGCGTCATCTCGCCGAGTTCGTCAAAAAGTCTTTTTTTCCACGATTTCATTCTTTCTCCTTTAACGCTACTTGAAGTTTTGCTATCGCGCGTTTATACTTGGAAGTCACCGTCCCGACGGGACAACCGAGCGACTCGGCTATTTCTTTATGTTTGTACCCCCATAAGACGTGTGCCGTCACGACGTAACGTTCGTCTTTGGCAAGGGCGGTGTTAAGCGTTTCAAAAACCGTAAAATCTCTCTCGGGTTCGCTCCGTTCGGGGATTTTATCGGTATAAACCGTTCTTTTGCGCTTTTCCGTTTGGTCGAGAGCGGTATTTTTTGCTATTTGCAATATCCATCCGCGCGCGCTTCCCGTAGGCTTAAACGTGTAGGCGTATTTCGTTATTTTAAGAAAAACGTCCTCGACGCAGTCTTCCGCGTCGGCGTAAGAATTAAAGTAAGGATACACGAAAGCAAACACGCCCCTCTTTGTCTTTTCGTAGAGCGTGCCGAGAGAATTCCCGTCGCCTTCGGCAACGCCTTGCAGTAGCCGCGCCAGTTGCTTGTCGTTCATACCGTCATCTCATTCGTTCTTCCGCTTATTAAACGGCGCACGTTGCCGTTTTGTTGAGAGAAAATTGTAACACGAAATCAAATTTTTTTCAATGCGGAAAAATAACGGTATTATCATCGTTGTTGCTTGAAAGCATAACAAAAAAAACAAGTATAATATCCCGTTTGCGGCAAATAAGATACCTAAACGGCACAAAAGTAACGATTGCGAAACAAGCGATAAATATTCTGCCGAGCGCGTGAATTTGTTTTGTGAGCGTAAAAGATTTTTTGCGAGCCGAAAATCAAGAGTTTTGATTATAAGCGAGAAGAAAAATCGGATTTTCTGATATTTTTTCCGTAAAACGTACC
>ERZ779888.343-NODE-343-length-57725-cov-5.043419_pt1 | contig 57725 bp, 38 predicted proteins | sample MGYA00511245_ERZ779888 | MGnify/ENA primary metagenome ERZ779888 (study PRJEB29588, sample SAMEA2155255) | human gut metagenome | biome: human gut; feature: human-associated habitat; material: faeces | place: Denmark | collected 2008/2010 ...
ACGCATAATTTCTCTTTATAAATCGAAAATTCGGTTGGTTGGTCGTGTTAAGTTTTTGCGGACGTATTTAATATTCTTTTCTCGTCGCGTACGGTGAAAAAAAGTGTTTTGTTCTATATAGGTATTATATCAACGCGATGAAAAAAATGTCAATAGTGAGAAAGATCAAAAGATTTTTCGTAGCGGCGATATTTTTATAAAAATACCCTCTTGAAATGCAGAAATGGCTTTGTTATAATTATGTTAGAACCTTAATCCGTTAAGGCACGATAATAATAAAAAGGAGCGCATATGACAACAACCAATCCGAAGTACGCACCGCTTTTTACGCCGTGGAAGATCGGCAACGTAGAAATCAAGAACAGAATCGTGCTTTGCCCTATGGGCGGAACGTCGCTGTTCGGGTGGATGGAACCCAACCATTTTGACAAAGAAGCCGCAAAGTTTTTTATTGACAAAGCGAAAAACAACGTCGGGCTTATCATTCCCGGTATTGCGCCTATCAAGGACACTATCGGCGGAAGATGGCTTTGGCAAAACAAAAAGATGTTTGCCGAACTTAAGACGTTTATGGAAGAAATTCACAAAACCGGCGCAAAACTTTTTGTCCAAATTACCGCCGGTATGGGACGCAGTTGGGCGATAACCGACCCTCTCGTCGCCGTCCACAACAATCCCGTTCTCCGCACTTTAATCAAACCTATTCTCGACGTTCAATATCAATCCGCCGCGCCGAGCGTTCTTCCGTCGCGTTGGTCCGATAAAGTCATGACGCGTGCGATGACTGTTAAAGAAATCGAAGAAATTATCGACGCCTATGCAAAAACCGCTCTTCTTTGCAAGGAAGCCGGCGTAGACGGTGTGGAAGTACACGCCGTACACGAAGGTTATCTTCTCGATCAGTTTACGCTTAAATACACCAACAAGCGTACGGACTCGTACGGCGGAAGTTTTGAAAACCGTTATCGTTTCCCGGTAGCGATCGTCAAGGCGATTAAAACCGCTTGCGGAACGGACTATCCCGTTTCTCTCCGTTATTCGGTCGTATCCAAAGTCAAAGATTTTTGCGTAGGCGCGCTGCCGCACGAAAACTACACGGAAATCGGAAGGGATATGGAAGAAAGCGAAAAGGCGGCGAAGTACTTGCAGGACGCGGGCTACGATATGCTCAACGCGGACAACGGAACGTACGATTCCTGGTACTGGGCGCATCCGCCGCAATATATGCCGCAAAACTGCAATTTGGAAGAAGTTTCTCACATCAAAAAGTTTGTGGACATTCCGGTCGTTTGCGCAGGCAGAATGGATCCGGAAACGGGAGCGAAAGCGATAGCGGACGGCGAGATCGACGCGATGGGCGTCGCGCGTCAGTTCCTTGCGGACGGCGAATGGGTCACGAAACTTATCGAAGACCGTATCGAAGACATACGTCCGTGTATATGCTGTCACAACGCGTGCTTTAATATGTCGCACAGAAAAGGTCACGCCAACACGCAATCGCTTTACGACGCAAGTCATATCGCGCGCTGCGCTCTCAATCCGCCCGTAATGCAATCCGAAAAATACAAAATCGTTAAAGCGAAAAAATCGAAAAAAATTGCGGTTATAGGCGGCGGTATCGGCGGTATGGAAGCGGCTATAGTTTGCGCCAAACGCGGACATACGGTTACTTTATACGAAAAATCGGGTACTCTTGGCGGCGTTTTCATTGCGGCAGCGGCACCGTCATACAAAGAGAAAGACAAGATGCTTATCGCTTGGTACGAGCGTGAAATAAAGCGTTATCCCATCGAAATAAAACTTAACTTCGAAGTAAAGGACGTTGCTTCTCTCAATGCGGACGAAGTTATCGTCGCGACGGGTTCAAAGGCGCGTCGTATCCCGGTAAAGGGCAAAGAATACGCGATCGAAGCGGTTGATTTCCTTCTTAAAAACAAGCAAGTCGGCGAGCGCGTAGTGGTCGTAGGCGGCGGACTTACGGGTTGCGAGATAGCGTACGAACTGTATCTTGACGGGAAGAAACCCACTATAGTCGAGATGAAAGACGATCTTATCGCCGTGGACGGAGTTTGCCTTGCAAACGCAAGTTTTTTACGCGACTTTTTCAAAACCAACGAAGTTCCGGTTTATCTCGAAACGGGCGTATCCGAAATCAAGGAAAACGGCGTAGTCGTTAAGAAAAAGGACGGCACGGAAGAATTTATCGAAGCGGACAGCGTGATCACGAGCATAGGATATATTCCTACTCCGCTGTTTGAAAAACAAAAACACGTTCACGTCGTAGGCGACGCGAGCAAGATCGGCAACTTACGCACCGTTATCTGGCAGGCGTGGGACGTAGCGATGAAAATTTAACGAAGGAGCGACATTATGATTCTTACAGAGAAACAACAAGCGATTCTGAACGGTTCGGAAGGCGAAGCGATGGCTAAGGTTATGAAAACACTGGTTATGTACGGCGACGCTTTCAATGCGGAAAAAATGGTTCCCGTAACGTCGAAGTACAACCATCTCGTTACTTCGTTCGGTTTGGGCATCATTGCACCCGTATACGAACTTATGGACAAACTTATCGACGCAGGGCTCGTTTCCAAACAAAAGTTCTCGGCGGACCCCCGTCCGTACGATCCGAACGTTCCTGCGGACTTTTTGAAAAAACTTATTTTCAAGAAGTTTATGTACAACAAGCAGGATTTCTATGAAGATCAACTTCAAAAACTCGGTTTATTAAACAAGGACGCGTTTACCTGCGCCTGTTATATGAACGAAGTGGGCAACACGCCTAAGAAAGGCGAAGTGCTTTCGTGGTCGGAGTCGAGCGCGGTGGTTTACGCCAACTCGGTACTCGGCGCGAGATGCAACCGCAACTCGGGAATAATGGACCTTATGGGTTCGATAGCCGGTTGCGTCCCCTATTTCGGACTTCTCACCGACGAAGGCAGAAAAGCGGACTGGATTATTAAAGTTCAAACGAAGAAAAAGCCCGAAGCGCAACTTCTCGGCTCGGCGATCGGAATGAAAGTTATGGAAGACGTGCCTTACGTATACGGACTTAACGAATGGCTCGGCGAAGAACTCGACGACGCCGCCAAGACCTATCTTAAAGATTTCGGCGCGGCTACCGCCTCGAACGGCGCGGTCGGACTTTATCATATCGACAAACTCACGCCCGAAGCGAAAGAGCAAGGCGAAGCGCTCGTCAAAGAGAACGCAAAAGTTTACGTCATCGACGACGCCGAACTCGAAAGAGTGAAAAATAACTATCCGGTTATCTGGAAAAACAAAGACGCCAAACCGAAACTTTGTTTCTTAGGTTGTCCGCATATGAGTCTGGAACAGTTAAAGACCTGGACGGTAAACGTAGAGCGTTCGCTTAAAGAGGCAGGCAACGCCAAAGTTCTCATTCCTACCGTTTTCACCGCCGCGCCTGCGGTTTTGAAAGAGTTTGAAAAAACGGAATACGCGGCAAGACTGAAAAAGACGGGGGTAATAACTTCCTACATTTGTCCGCTTATGTATATGAACAATCCGCTTTGCGGAAAAATGCCCGTCATCACGTCGTCCAACAAACTGCGTACTTACACGACGGCGAGATATTACACCGACGAAGAAATTCTCGTCAAAATTACGAAGGGAGGTAACTGAAAATGAAAGTATTTCAAGGAAGAGTAGTAACCCCGGGTACGGTTTCCGCTCCCGCCGTAGTATCGCATAACGGGTTCAACACCCTTGCTTCGTTGCAAAAAAGTTTACAGTTCGGCGACAAAAACGCAACCTGTTCCGACCAAAACAACCCCGATCTTTACGGCAAAGCCCTTGCCGGCAAAGCGCTTTGCCTGCCGCAAACGATCGGCTCGACGACAGGCGGTTTCGTCCTATATTGCGCATGCGCGATGAAGAGAAATCCGGCGTGTTTATTATTTGCAAATCCTATCGACTCTCTTGCCGCGGCAGGGTCAATCCTTGCCGAGGTATGGCTCGACGACGTGACGATGCCGGTCGTGGACTCGCTCGGCGAAGAGTTCCTTTCTTTCGTAAAAGACGGCATGACGGTTTCCGTCGGCAAAAACGGCGTTGTTACCGTGAAATAACGCGAAAATTTCGAACAAAAAAGGGCTGTCCGATACGGATTAGCCCTTTTTTATTCGCTTAAACCGCGTTATTCCTTAGGCGGACACGCCGTTTTTAACGCCGTAACTTTCTTTTATCGTTTATTTTGTTTCCTTATGTCCGCGCGTTTGATTTTGCCGCTGATAGTCTTGGGTAGTTCTTCGACGAACTCGATTACTCTCGGATATTTATAAGGCGCAGTCGTCACTTTTACGTGCCGTTGCAGTTCTTTAACCAACGCATCGCTACCGTTATACCCTTTTGCAAGCACTATCGTCGCTTTGATTATTTGTCCGCGCTGTTCGTCGGGAACGCCGGTTATCGCACATTCCAGCACGGCGGGGTGTTCCATAAGCGCGCTTTCCACTTCGAACGGTCCTATTCTGTAACCGCTGCTTTTGATAACGTCGTCCGTTCTTCCGATAAACCAAAAATATCCGTCTTCGTCGTAATACGCAAGGTCGCCCGTGTGGTGGTACCCGTCGCCCAGCCTTTCTTTGGTAAGTTCGGGGTTGTTGTGGTATTTACAAACGAGCGAACACTGCGGCTGATGAATTTTTATTACGATTTCTCCCACTTCGCCCGGTTGTACGTCGTTCATATTATCGTCGAACAGATGCACGTCGTACAGCGGCGAGGGTTTGCCCATACTGCCTTCTCTTATTTCCGTCATAGAAAACGTGCCTAAAATTATGCTCGTTTCCGTTTGTCCGTAACCTTCGTAGATTTTTTGTCCGGTTGCGGCGTAGAACTGACGGAAAACTTCCGGATTTAACGCTTCCCCCGCGGTCGAGCAGTGGCTTAGCGAACTAAGGTCGTATTTCGACAAGTCTTCTTTAATAAGGTATCGATAAATAGTCGGCGGCGCGCAAAACGTGTCGATACGATACTTTTCTATTCTTTCGAGCAAATCCGTGGGCTTAAACTTATGCAAATAGTCGTAAATAAACAGGCACGCTCCGGCAATCCACTGTCCGTAGAGTTTTCCCCACGAGCATTTTGCCCAGCCGCTTTCCGACGAAGTAAAATGCAGTCCGTCGTCTTTTACGCAATGCCAGAACACCGCGTTATAAATAAAACCGAGCGGATAAAGGAAGTTATGCGCGACCATTTTCGGATACCCCGTCGTACCCGAAGTAAAATAAACCATACTTTCGTCGTACAAATCGGTTTCTACCTTTTCCCACGCCTCGCTCGCGTTTTCCATTTCTCTCGTGTAATTGTCATACCCGTCGCGGTCGCCCGTCGTAAAATAAATCATTTCGGACGGTAAATCGCGTTTGGCGTTGTCGATGTTTTCCAAAACCGCTTCTTCGTTGGTCGCGATAAGACACTTCGCCCCCGCTCCGTATATGCGGTATTCGATATCTTTCGGGGTAAGAAGAAACGTCGCCGGCACTACCACCAACCCTGCTTTGTGGCAAGCAATCACGGTTACCCAGTATTCCCAACGGCGATTGAGCATCGTCATTACGACGTCGCCTTTTTTCAATCCGCGTTTCGTGAGAACGTTTGCCGCTTTGTTTGACAAAACCGAAAGTTCTCCGAAAGTAATCGTTTTTTCTTCTCCTTTGTCGTTACACCAAAGTATCGCCCTTTTGTCGGGCGCAAGACGCGCGTACTCGTCGATTACGTCGTACGCAAAGTTGAATTTTTCGGGTATTTTGAGTTTCGCGTTTTTGCTGAAATCTTCGTAATCGGCGTATTCCGTTCTGTCAAGAAACTTGTGTATTAAGTTCATTCTTTATCTCCCGTTCGATATAAAAAAAGGTATCTCGCTTGTAAGATACCTCGTTAATTTTTATGTCGCTTACAAGCACGGTTATAGTAACGTCACCTTTCGACGCCTACTACGACTACCGTAACGACCGCTACTTCTCTGCTTGTCAACTTCATACCTTTCTTTTTTTCCTTGTTTTCGTAGTTCTATGCTAACATAATTTTGACAAGCGGTCAAATATTTGAAAACATATTTTCCAAAATTTTTACGTTATTTTGCGCGTCCGACGAATAAACCGCGCCTATCGCCTCGGCGTATTCTTCGGTCACCACCGCGCCGCCCACAAGCACCGGCATATCGGGGTATTTGCTTTTAATCGCCTCGACCGTTTCCGTCATATTGTCAATCGTCGTGGTCATAAGCGCGCTCAGCCCCACCGCTTGCGGTTTGTATTTTTCTATCGCCGACAGTATTTTTTCCGTCGGAACATCCTTCCCCAAATCGATTATTCTGTACCCATAGTTGGAAGTAACCGCCTTAACGATGTTTTTCCCTATGTCGTGAACGTCCCCTTTTACCGTAGCCATAACCACCGTCGCTTTAACCGCGCCTTTGCCGTCCGACATAAACTCTTTCCTTATATATTCGAGCGCCTTTTTCGCCGCTTCGCTCCCGGCGATCAACTGCGGTAAAAACGCTTTCTTCTTCTCGTACGCCTCGCCGAGTTCGTTCAGTCCCGCTATTACGTCGTCGCAAACGACTTTTTCGTAGTTAAACTTATCGGCTTTCTCTTTTGCCGCCCTCACCGCTTCTTCACCCAGTCCGTGCAGTATGCAGTATTTTATATCGCGCTTCGCCGTTTGTTTAACTTCGGCTTCTTTGACGGAATTGAGCGCGATATAGGCGGCGCAGAGAGGGGCTTTGCCGCTTAAAAGCCTGATCGCCGCCCCATCGGCATTAACTTCTATCGACGGATTGACTATTACGCTCGTCAAGCCTTTTTCTTTAAGCATACCCAAAAACGCGCCGTTAATCTTTTCTCTGTTAGGTAATCCGAAACTGATATTAGAGAGTCCCAAAGTCGTCTTTACACCGTATTCGTTCGTTAGTCTTCCGATGGCTGAAAGCAGCGTGAGCGCGTTGTTTGCGTCTACACTCAAAGCCATCGTAAGCGGATCGAAAATAAGTCTTGACTTGTCTATTCCGTAAGAACTCGCCTGTTTTATTATCCGTTCGGCAATACGTATTCTTTCGTCAACGGTTTTCGGTATTCCGTTTTCGTCAAGGCATAAGGCGATTATATAAGAACCGTATTTTTTTGCGATCGGATAAACGACCGCCGCGCTTTTTTCGTCTGCGTTTACCGAGTTAATTACGCAAATACCGTTCGTCACTCTTACCGCTTTTTCCAGCGCGTCCTTTTTCGACGTGTCGATAACGAGCGGCACGTCCGCAACCCCTTGCACGAATTCTATGCAAGAAGCGAGTTTTTCTTTTTCGTCTATCCCCGTCATACCGAGATTAACGTCAAGCATATCCGCGCCTTGCTCGGTTTGTTCGACGCACATCGAAAGAATATAATCGAAATCGTCGTCTTTTATCGCCTGTTTCAAAAGCGGTTTGTTCGTAGGATTTACCCTTTCGCCGATAATAAGCGGTTTCTTTTTGCCGAACTCCACGACCGAAGAAAACGAACATACCGCGTCTGCGTTCGGTTTGCCCGGGTTTACGAAAACGTTCTCGGTAGCGGCTTTGGCCGCGGCGATATAACGTTCGTCCGTTCCGCAGCAACCGCCGAGAATTTTAACACCGAGCAATGCGATTTCTTTCGTTTGCACTGCGAATTCTTCGGGCGAAACGTCGTAAACCGTCTTGCCGTTTTCATACCGCGGAATCCCTGCGTTCGGTTTTGCGAAAACCGGAACGACCGAACGGGAAAGAAGTTTTTCTATCGCGCAAATCATTTCGTCCGCGCCCGTGCCGCAGTTCGCGCCGATTGCGGAAACTCCCAGACCTTTTGCGCACAAAGCGAAACTTTCGGCGTCCGTTCCCGAAAAAGTCCTACCGCTTTTTTCAAAAGTCATACTGCAAATAACGGGCAAATCGGTGTTTTCCTTAAACGCAAGTATCGCCGCGCGCATCTCTTGAAGGTCGCTTATCGTTTCGATAACCACGCCGTCCGCGCCGAATTTTGCGACGGCTTTTGCCTGTTCGGCAAAGACTTCGTACGCCTCGTCGAAAGTCATTCTGCCGTACGGATACATCAGTTCGCCCGTCGGTCCGCAATCGTAAAGATAATACCCGTCGTATTTTTCGGCGGCTTTTTTCTCGCAATCCAAAGCGCATTTTATGATTTCTTCAAGAGAATATTTGCTTAAATCCGCTTTGTTGCGGTTGCACGAAAAGGTGTTGGCGTAAACGACGTTACTGCCCGAAGCAAAGTATTTTTCGTGAACGGACTGAATAACGAGCGGCCGTTCGACGTTATAAATCTCGGCGTGTTCGGTAGAAAATCCCGAACTAAGCAGCGCGCTGCCCGTGCCGCCGTCAAGATAAATCCGCTCGCCGCTTTTCAATATCTCGGAAAAACTCTTTTTCATCGCACCCCTATTAAAGCGATAACGCTCTTGTTGGGAACGAGCATATAACACTCGTTCACGCTTACCCCTATTCTTTCTCCGTCAAGCAGTTTGAACAATTCTTTCTGCGTCGCTATCGGCAAATCGCCGTATCCGCAACTTATTCTCGTCGTAAGCAAGCCGTAAACGGAACGCAGTTCTTTTTCCGTTTCGTCCAGATATTCTTCGATTTTTGCCGTAAAAACCGCGTCGAGAACCACGCCTTTAAGCGCGCTTAACGCAAACGCACGTTTGAGCATAGTTTCGCTTTTTAGTCCGAGCGTCGCCAAAACGGCTAATATTTTTTTGCAATCCGCAAAATGTTTTTTTGCTAAATTGCCGCAAAGCGTAACGTCCGTTCCTACAAGTTTTATACCGTTTTCGTTTTTTTCTATATCAAAACACGCTACGGTTTTTACAGGCAAAAGCGAAGAAACAGTCTTTTCCGCTTCTTCGATTTCTCTTTCCGTTTTTTCGTCCGTTTCCCGTAAACCGAGATACCTTGCCGCCTCTTTCATTATCTCAATAAATCGCTTATTCCCGAATAAATTTCTTTGGTTACGTCGGTCATACACATCGTGTACAGGTGGAAGTTTTCACACCCTTCGTCATAAAGATTTCTTATTTGCCCTATAGCGTAATCCACGCCCGCTTTCTTCATTTCAAGCGGATCGGCGCCGTATTTATCCAAAATTTCCACAAACTTTTTCGGCAAAGTCGCATTGCTCATCGCTACCATTCGTCTTAGCGACTTCGCGCTCGTCGCAGGCATAATCCCTGCGCGGAAAGTCGCTCCCTTGCAGAACGCGCTCGCTTTGTCAGCCATTCTTAAAAAAGCGTCGTCGTCGAAAAACAACTGACTTATGAAAGTCCTTACGCCTAAATCGTATTTTAGTTTTAACGAGAACAAATCGACGTAAATCGATCCGCTCTCCGCGTGTCCTTCCGGATAACACGCGCCGAACAGTTCAAATCCGCCAAATGCGTTTATCTCTTTCATAAGGTCGGATGCGTGACCGTATTCGCCTATCTGTTTTTGCGGAGTTATGTCCCCTCTTAATGCAAGTATGGTATCCACATTTCGCGATTTAAGGTCGCTCAACTCTTTTTTTATCTTCTCTTTCGTGGCTCCTGCGCAAGTTAGATGAGACACGGCTTTTATTCCGTGTTTGTTTTTTATTTCGCCGCACATTTCGCTCGTTAGTCCGCCGACGGCGTTTCCCGCCGAATACGTCACTGATATAAACGACGGATTAAGCGACGATAAGAAATCAAGACAGGCGTATATCTTTTCCGCGCCGTCGGTTTGTTTCGGGGGGAACAATTCAAAACTTAAATCCGCTTTCATATCTTCTCCTTTTCGAGAGCGATGTCTTTTATCGCTTCGCCTGCGGCAATAAGTCCGACCACGCCTACGACGTAAGCAAGACTGCCTACGTCTTTGCCTTTGTCTATGTCTTCTTCTTTATGTTCGGCTCTCTCTTCGTCGCTGAACACGACTTTCAGATTTTTTATTCCTTTTTCGCGTAATTTTTTACGCATAAGTTTTGCCAGCGGACAAACGGTGGTGGAGTACACGTCCGCTACCTTAAATCTCGTTGCGTCCAGTTTGTTGCCGGCGGATAAACAGCATATTTCTTTCACGCCTTTTTTATACGCTTGTTCCGCTATAAAAATTTTGCTTTTTACGCTATCTATCGCGTCCACTACGTAGTCGTATTCGGCAAGGTCTATTTTTGAACTTTCGTCAAAAAACTCGTCATAAGTCGTTACTTCTATTTCGGGATTAATTTCAAAAACACGCTTTTTTGCCGCTTCTGTTTTTTTCATTCCTATCGTATTTTGCGTAGCGACGATTTGCCTATTTATATTTGATTTCGACACGGTGTCGAAGTCTACGAGCGCAAGGTTGCCCACTCCCGAACGAGCAAGCGCCTCCACGACGTATCCGCCTACACCCCCCAGTCCGAAAATAATGACCGAAGAGTTTTTAAGCCTGTTTACCCCGTCTCTACCGAGAAGTTTTTCCGTTCTTATAAAGGTCGTATCTCTTTCCATATCAATGCGCCGCCTTTGCGAACAACACGCTGAAATCGATCGGATTGTGCGCATACATAAGATAGAAAAGGCTTTTCTTTTCGCCGTCCCTTAGCCCTGCGATAAAGGTTGCCACTTTTTCCACGTCTTCGAATTCTTTTACGAGAGCCATAACGAGATAGCACAGAAGAACGAACGCCGCGCCGAACAACAGAAGTCCGAGCGTGCGGTTTATCACGTTACGCACGGCGTAACCGGGTGCTTCTTTGTCTTTGGGCGTGAAAATTTTCGATATGGTTTTTACGATGATTATTCTGATAATTTGCACCAAAAGGAACAGTACGATATAGTAAATTATCGTTGCAAGATTGATTTTTGCCAAAAATTCCGCTTTCGAGCCGAAAAACTCGTTTCCTTTTGCGATTAAGTCCGCAACGAAGGACGCTCTTGCGATTATTCCGCCGAACGTCACGCAGACCAGCACCGACACGATGACGCCCACTATTCCGCCCGTTATGAATTTTAACGTTCTTCCGAAGCCGAGAATGTATCCGAGCAAAAGGCTGAGAGCAAACCCGACGATTATCACTATACTGTATATATCCATAATATCTCCTTAACTTATTCGTTTTCCCCTTGCGCCGTCGTTTGCGCAAAACCGTTTATATTTTGATTTTAACATAACGGTTTTTAATAAACAAGCAAAAAACGGATACGCGCCGCGCATTAACCTTTCTTTTGCCATAAAACGTTTATTTACAATTAACTCGCAAATAATTGTTTAATCTTAAATAATATGGTATCATATAAACGATTTTCATTGCGGCGAGCCGCATAAACGGAGTTAAGAATAAATTTATGGACGTTAAAGAAATTTTCGGCAGTTTGGTTTTCAACGACAACGCTATGAAAAAGTATCTCGAACCCGACGTTTTCGAAGAGTTTTCTTCCTGCGTCGCGCAAGACAAACCTTTGTCGCCGTCGCTCGCCGACGCTATCGCGAAAGGTATGATGAACTGGGCTTTGGACAACGGTTGTACCCACTACACGCACTGGTTTCAGCCGCTTACCGGCATAACAGCCGAAAAACACGACAGTTTTATCACTCCGAGCGGAAAATGCGAAATAACCACCGAATTCAGCGGAAAAGAACTTATTAAAGGCGAACCCGACGCGTCGAGTTTCCCTTCCGGCGGTCTGAGAGCCACTTTCGAAGCGCGCGGTTACACTGCGTGGGACCCGTCGAGTTACGCGTTCATTAAAGACGGCGTATTGTGTATTCCGACTGCGTTCTGCTCGTACAACGGCGAAGCGCTCGACAAAAAAACGCCGCTTTTGCGCAGTATGGAAGCGATTAACCGCGAAGGTATCGCGCTTTTGGAACTGTTCGGCAAAAAAGCGAGCAAAGTCGTGCCGTGCGCCGGACCGGAACAGGAATATTTTCTCGTCGACCGCGCTCTTTACAAGCAACGCCCCGATCTCGTTTTCACCGGACGTACGCTTTTCGGCGCGCGCAGTCCCAAGGGGCAGGAACTCGACGATCATTACTTCGGCGCGGTTAAGCCGAGAGTCGTTTCTTATATGCGCGATCTCGACGTCGAACTGTGGAAACTCGGAGTTTTCGCTAAAACCAAACACAACGAAGTTGCGCCCGCTCAGCACGAACTTGCGACCGTTTATTGCGACACGAACAAGGCGACGGATCACAACCAAATCGTTATGGAACTTATGAAAAAAGTCGCTACAAGACACGGTTTTAAGTGTTTGCTCCACGAAAAACCTTTCGAAGGGATAAACGGCAGCGGCAAGCACAACAACTGGTCGCTTTCGGCTGATAACAGTTATAACCTGCTCGACCCGGGCGACAATCCGAGCGACAATATGCTTTTTCTCGTAACGCTCTGCGCCGTAATTTCTGCGGTTGACAAAAATCAGGATCTGCTCCGTATAAGCGTTGCGTCCGCAGCCAACGACCACAGATTAGGAAAACAGGAAGCGCCCCCGGCGATAGTTTCCATCTTCTTAGGAGAAGAACTGCTGGGAATACTCGAAGCGATCGCCGACGGAAGGGATTATTCCAAACGCGCCGGTTGCGAAATCGAAATAGGAGTTAAACTTTTGCCAAGGCTAAGGCAAGACAGCACGGACAGAAACCGTACTTCGCCGTTTGCGTTTACCGGCAACAAGTTCGAATTCCGTATGCCCGGCTCGCATTTCTCCGTCGCAGGAATAAACACCGTACTTAACACGATAGTTGCGGAAGAATTCTCCCTTTTCTCGGACAAACTGAGAAACTCGCCGTCGCTTGCGCAAGGCGTAGCCGAAATCGTTAAAGAAACGGTAAAAGACCATAAAAAAATCATATTCAACGGCAACGGTTATTCCGAAGAATGGGTTAAAGAAGCGGAAAGTCGCGGACTTCTTAACCTTAAAACCACGGTAGACGCACTGCCTTTGCTTGCGTCCGACAAAAACGTCGAATTATTCGCAAAACACGGCGTTTTCCAACGCTCGGAAGTGCTTTCGAGAATGGATATTTACATCGAAGACTACTGCAAAAAAGTCCATATCGAAGCAATTACTTCGTCGGATATGGCAAAATCTTTGCTGCTCCCGGCAATCTCGGAATATATCTCCGACCTTGCGAAAACCGCGCTCGAACTTAAAGATCTCGGAATTAAACCGGATATAACCCTTCTTAACAAACTCACCGCCCTTTACGAAGAAGGCGTGAAAAACTTGGGTGTGCTCGACAAAGAAATCGCTTTGAGCGAACAAATGAAAAACGACCTTGAAAAAGCGCGCGTCTGCCGAGATAAAATTATCCCTGCAATGAACGCCCTACGTTCTTCCATCGACCGCGCGGAACTTCTCACTGCAAAAAAATACTGGCCGATACCGCGCTACCCCGACCTGCTCTTCAGCGAAAACTAACGGCAACGTGGGACGTTGCATCCCTTTACGGCAACGCCGAGCGTTGCATCTCATTACGCAAAAAGTATATTACTTGTATAAGTCTATCGCACGACACAACTAATTACTTTTAATGCAAGCAAAGGCACTTTGCCGGCACGAGCGGACACGCGCCGTGAGTGCCGCCCTTACGGGGATCGAGCAAGGGGCAGCACCCCTGCGAACTTCACTCCCTAAGCAAAATGTGTCATTTTGTTTCCTTGGAAGTCCGACTTATGCGGATTAAAAATTTATCCGCGTGTCAGCATTTTTGCTGACCGCAAGTAAATTTCCGCATAACGTTTGGTCGGATACTCTCTACGCCTTTGCAAACGTAAAACAAACCACTTCTTTCGGCTTTGCTTTTCTCAATACCTTTGCGCACGCGTTAAGCGTTGCGCCGGTAGTAACTACGTCGTCGATTATCAAAACGGTTTTTCCTTTTATTTTCTCCGCGTTTATACCGATAAAAGCGTTTTCGACGTTTCGTTTTCTCTCTTCGTTCCTAACTTCGGTTTGGTCTTTGCTCCTGCCCCTGCGTTTAAGCGCTTTCACCGTAGGCACGCCGATTTCGTCGGATAAAAACTTCGCCGTGTTCTTCATATGGTCGTACCCCCTTTTGCGCAGATTTTTGCCCGAACACGGAACGTAGGCTATTAAGTCGCACTCCTTTCCGACGATTTTATACAATTCCGCAACGTACTTCGCCATCGTCCGGGTAAGGTGCGGAGAGTCGCTGTCTTTGGCTTTCAAAATGATTTTTCTAGCAAGTCCGTCGTATAAAAACGCCGAATAAACGGTAACTTCGTCGTATTCTTCGCCAAACTTGCCGTTTTGCCTTAACGCCGACGCACATTCGTAACACAGTCCGTTCACGTCGGAATCTGTTTCCTTTCCGCAGTACAGACAAGTTACTCCCGTCGGAAAAATCGCGTCCAGAAAAGAATTAAAACTCTTCTTAATATTCATCTATTCCCCACAAAATTTCCGCTTTGCCCCTGTTTTTCAGCAGCAAATGCCGTAAAAGCGAATATCTTTTTGCGGTATACGTATTGTTTATCGCATACTTCAAAGTCGCTTCGTCGCCGATAATCACAACCATTTTTTTCGCCCTTGTCACTGCCGTATAAATCAGATTACGGGTAAGCAACATCGGCGATATTCTGCCCAAAACGAGCACCACTACCGGGAACTCGCTCCCCTGCGATTTATGCACGCTTATACAATACGCCAAAGTAAGTTCGTCCAAAGCCGTACCTTCGTAGTTAACCGTGCGCCCGTCGTCGTATTCGACGGTTATTCCTTCTTTCCTTATTAAAGTTACGATTCCTATATCGCCGTTAAATACGCCCGTGCCTTTCCTGTCCGCGCCGAATTTTTTCGTCCACTCCAACTGATAATTATTCGAGGTCTGCATAACTCTGTCGCCAACCCTGAACTTTTCGTCTTTGTGCTTGTACTCCGCGCCGTACGGATTAAGTTCTTCTTGCAAAAGCGCGTTCAACGTTTCCACTCCGATTTCCGTTTGCTTAACCGGCGTAAGCACCTGTACGTCGCGTTCCGTCACGTTCATAAACTTCGGAATACGAGTTTTTACCATAGTTAAAACATCACTTTGGATACCTTTTATATCGGTTTTGGTAGACATAAAGAAGTCTTTTGCGTCTTTAACTATCGGCATTTCGCCGCGGTTTATTCTATGCGCGTTGCTTACGATATTACTTTTTACCGACTGTCGATAAACTTCGGTAAGGAACACGACGTTTATTATTCCGCTCTCTATTACGTCGCTCAGAATATTTCCGCAGGCGACGCTCGGAAGTTGGTCTTTATCTCCTACGAGAACGAGCCGTGCTCCGAGCGGAACGGCTTTAACCAAGGCGGAAAAGATATAAATATCCGCCATACTGATTTCGTCCACGATGATTACGTCTGCGTTAAGGGGGGAGGTTTCGTCGTAGCAGGCGTGGTTGCTTATTCCGTCCATTCCGAGAAGTCTGTGAATGGTTTTCGCTTCCACTCCGGTTGCTTCCATCATACGTTTGCTCGCTCTCCCGGTAGGCGCGCACAAAGCGGCTTTTTTGCCCCTGTTTTCAAGAATTTTAACGATACCTTTTATCAGCGTGGTCTTGCCCGTTCCCGGTCCGCCGCTGATTACGCTTACGCCGTTGTTAAACACGCTTTTTATCGCCGCTCTTTGGGTTACGTCTAAAATTACGTTCGTTTGCCGTTCGAAAACTTCGAGTTCTTTCACTACGTCGACGTCGTTTTTCTGAACGGTAAGGTTAAGTTTAATCAGTTTTGCCGCTATAAGATTTTCCGTGTTGTAATTCAGACTGCTAGCAACGAGAATTTGCCCGTCGACTTCTTCCTTTTTCAGATCGTACATACCGAAATAGCAGTTTTCCACTATGCTTTTGTCAAGATCTAGCAGTTTCGTCGCTTCGCTTATCACAGTTTTCTGCGGCAAACAAGTATGCCCGGCTCTTACCGAGCCGTCGCTCAGAACGTGTTTTATCCCTGCCGCTATTCTGAACTCGCTGTTGCGCGGAATACCGATATTGATAGCGATTTTGTCCGCTTTCACAAATCCGACGCCGTCTATGTCCGTGACGAGAACGTACGGGTTGGCTTTCAGTACGTCAACCGTACTGTCGCCGTATTTCCGATAAATTTTCAGCGCAAGGTTCATCGGTACGTCGTGTTTTTGCAAAAACAAAATGCTTTCTTTCATTCTTCGCGTATCTTCGTAACACGCGATAATTTCCATAAGTTTTTTTCTTCCTATACCGCTGACTTCGATCAGTCTTTCGGGTTGATTATCGAGTATATCGAGAGTTTCCGACCCGAATTTATCCACGATTTCTTTCGCAAGTTTTTCCCCTATTCCCTTAAAAAGTCCGCTCGACAGGTACTTCACAATGCCGTACGGGTCTTCGGGGCGTACGAATTCGACGTCCGTCACCGAAAATTGCTCGCCGTATTTGCGGTTATCCTTAAACTCGCCGCTGATTTTGAGCAGTTCTCCTTCGCTTATAGGCGGAAAAATGCCGACTGCAACGAAAACGTCGCTATCGGCATCGAAAAGTACTACGGTATAACCGTTTTCTTCGTTTGAATAAATTACTTCGGTAACTTTCCCTGTATACGTCATTTACTCAATAATTTTCTTATCTCCTCCGTCTTATCGGTCTGTTCCCACGCATAGGAAGACTTGCCGAAATGACCGTATTTTGCAGTATCGAAGTACTGCGGTCTGTTAAGTTTAAGTGCGGTAATAATCGCAAGCGGACGGAAATCGAACACTTTGCTTACGATTTTTTCGAGTTCGTCGTCGCCTACGACGCCGGTACCCGAAGTGTTGACATCTATGCTGACCGGGTTGGCTTTGCCAATTGCGTAAGCGACCTGAATTTCGCAAGTCTTGCACGCTCCTGCCGCAACCAAATTCTTAGCGACGTATCTTGCGTAATAAGTCGCGCTTCTGTCCACTTTCGTCGGGTCTTTTCCGCTGAAACAACCGCCGCCGTGGGGAATAAATCCGCCGTAGGTGTCGACGATTATCTTTCTGCCCGTCAGTCCGCTGTCACCTTTCGGTCCGCCGACGATAAATCTGCCCGTCGGGTTGATATAAAACTTCGTCTTTTCGTCGATGAGTCTTTCGTCGATCGTGGGAAGTATCACAAGACGTTTCATATCGCTTCTGAGCGTTTCCACGTCGACGTCGGGGTCGTGTTGCGTAGACAAAACCACGGTGTCCACTCTGAACGGGTTACCTTCCGCGTCGTATTCGACGGTAACTTGCGCCTTTCCGTCCGGACGAAGGTATTTTACCGTGCCGTTCTTTCTTACTTCCGTCAGTTTTTCGCAAAGTTTATGACTAAGAACGAGCGCAAGCGGCATATATTCGGGCGTTTCGCTGCCGGCGTAACCGAACATAAGTCCCTGATCTCCCGCGCCTATCGTGTCGAAAAGTTCTTCCGTCGTTTTATGCTCGATACTGTCGTTTACTCCGAGCGCAATGTCGGGGGACTGGGTGGTAACTCTACGTTCTATATGAACCGTTTCGTAGTTAAACCCGTACTCGTCTTTATCGTATCCTATCTTCTTTATCGTTTCTCTCGCAACGCCGTCGATATCTACTTTCGCTTTGGTCGTGATCTCGCCCATAACGAGTAAAAAGTCTTCGCAGCAGCAACATTCGCACGCTACTCTGGCGTTTTCGTCTTGCTCGAGTATTGCGTCGAGAACCGCGTCGCTCACCTGATCGCAAACCTTGTCGGGATGTCCTTCGGTTACGCTCTCGGACGTGAAAAATCTGTTCATTTCTTTCTCCTTAGGTGTAAAAAGGGCGCTATGCAATAGATTATTGATACCCAAACTACGCATTCGCCCTTTGTTCGTTATTATTTACCGTAAGCCGTTTTGCTTAACGAAACGTTTTTTCTTCGATACGAATTATTCGTTTTCGGTCACGGTATCTTCTTCGGCTTCGATGATTTCTTCGGTTTTGTCTTCGTCGAAGTTATCTTCCTTTATGTCCGCTTTGTCGTACAACGGGCTTTCGAGTTTTATGTTGGCATATCTCTTCATACCCGTTCCGGCAGGGATAAGTTTACCGATGATTACGTTTTCTTTCAAGCCGATAAGGTGGTCTCTCTTGCTCTTGATCGCCGCGTCGGTAAGCACTCTTGCGGTTTCCTGGAAGGACGCCGCCGACAAGAACGAGTCGGTCGCGAGCGCCGCTTTGCTGATACCGAGAAGTACTCTCATTGCGGTAGCCGGCATTCCGCCGTTTTCAAGCGCTTTTTCGTTCGCTTCTTCGAGCGTCGAGATGTCTACGAGTTCGTTAAGGATAAGGTCGGTGTCGTTCGGGTTCTTTACTCTGACTTTACGCAACATCTTTCTTACGATAACTTCGATGTGCTTGTCGTTGATGTGAACGCCGTTCGAACGGTATGCGTTCTGGATTTCTTTGATGATCATTTCCTGAACGCCGTTTACGCCTTTCGTTCTCAATACGTCGTGCGGATCTACGCTACCTACCCACAACGGGTCGCCCGCCGCAACGTCTTTGCCGTTCTCGACGAGAAGTTTTGCGCCGAAAGGTACTTTGTATTCGAAGGTCTTTTCTTCGCCTGCGATAAATACGGTACGATTGTTGCCTTCTTCTTTAACGCTGACTTTACCTTTAACGTCTGCAACGGACGCCTGACCCTTAGGTTTACGCGCTTCGACAAGTTCCACGACACGGGGAAGACCTTGCGTGATGTCCGCGCTGGACGCAACGCCGCCGGTGTGGAAGGTTCTCATCGTAAGCTGCGTTCCCGGTTCACCGATGGACTGCGCGGCAATGATACCTACGGCTTCGCCGATCTTAACGGGGTTCGTGCTTGCCATATTCGCTCCGTAGCACTTAGCGCATACGCCGCGTTTCGACTTACAGGTAAGTATGGTTCTTATCTTGACTTCGCCGTTTTCGCCAACCGCTTTAACGACTTCGCCCGCTTTTTCTTCTCTGATCATTTCGCCCGCGGCGACGATAACTTCGCCGGTTTCGGGGTTAACGATGTCTTCAACCGACGTTCTGCCGGTAATTCTTTCCGCAAGCCCTTCGATTTGCAGATTGTTCATATCGAACAACGCTCTTACGGGCATACCTTTCTTATCGCCGCAGTCTTCTTCGTTGATGATAACGTCCTGGCTGACGTCGACAAGACGACGGGTAAGATAACCGGAGTCTGCCGTCTTAAGTGCAGTATCCGCTCCGCCCTTTCTTGCGCCGTGCGAAGAAATGAAGTATTCCAAAACCGACAAACCTTCACGGAAGGAAGATTTAACCGGGATTTCGATGGTTTTACCGGTCGGGTCCGCCATAAGACCACGCATACCCGAAAGTTGCTTGATCTGTTGCATACTACCACGCGCGCCGGAGTCCGCCATCATCCAGATCGGGTTCGTTTTGTCGAAGTTTACGAAGTTTTGCTGCAAATCTCTGGATACTTCGTCCGTCGCGTCGCTCCAAACCTTAATAACCTGATTGTATCTTTCGTCTTCCGTCGCTCTGCCGCGCGCAAAATCTTTTTCGATCGCAAGAACTTTGTCTTCCGCTTTCTTAAGGATTTCTTGCTTGTTGCCCGGAATCTTCATATCGAATACGCTGGTCGTAATCGCTCCTACCGTCGAGTACTTGTATCCGAGAGCCTTAACCTTGTCAAGAACTTTGCTGACTTCGGTCGCGCCTTTCTTCTTGAAACACTTGTTGACGATTTCGCCCAAACCTTTCTTCTTGATAACGAACTGAATTTCGAGATCGAGTTGATCGAGCGGAGTTTTTCTTTCGATAAATCCAAGATCCTGCGGTATCGCTTCGTTGAATATTATCTTACCTACCGTGGTAACGATAAGTTTATGATACTTGACGCCGTCGATTTCCTTCGTCATTCTTACGCGGATCCAATCCTGAAGTTTGACGTTGTGTAATTGATACGCCATCTTCGCTTCGTCGGTGTCTTTGAACGTTCTTAAACGAGCGATTTCTTCGGGATCGGTGGGTTTGTCGGTCTTTTCAAACGTAAGATAGTAAGAACCGAGTACCATATCCTGCGTAGGCGTAACGATAGAGTTACCGTCGCTCAGTTTCAGAATGTTGTTGCTGGCGAGCATAAGTATTCTCGCTTCCGCTTGCGCTTCGATGCTGAGCGGTACGTGTACCGCCATCTGGTCGCCGTCGAAGTCCGCGTTGAACGCCGTACATGCGAGCGGGTGAAGTTTAATCGCTCTGCCTTCTACGAGTACCGGCTCGAACGCCTGAATACCCAGTCTGTGCAGCGTAGGCGCACGGTTGAGAAGTACCGGGTGATCCTTGATTACTTCTTCGAGTACGTCCCATACTTCGGGTCTGACTCTGTCTACCGCGCGTTTCGCGCTCTTAATGTTGTGGCAAATTTCTTTTTCCTGAAGTTTTTGATATACGAACGGCTTGAACAGTTCGAGAGCCATTTCCTTAGGAAGACCGCACTGGTACATCTTAAGTTCCGGTCCTACGACGATAACCGAACGTCCGGAATAGTCGACACGTTTTCCGAGAAGGTTCTGACGGAAACGACCGTTTTTACCTCTGAGGAATTCGCTGAGGCACTTAAGTTGTCTGTTTCCCGCGCCCGTGATGGGTTTGCCGTGTCTGCCGTTATCGATAAGTGCGTCAACCGCTTCCTGCAACATTCTCTTTTCGTTGCGGACGACGATTTCCGGCGCGCCGCCTTCGATCATCTTCTTAAGACGGTTGTTACGGTTGATTACCCTTCTGTAAAGTTCGTTCAGGTCGCTTGCCGCAAATCTGCCGCCGTCGAGCGGTACCATAGGACGAAGATCCGGGGGAAGTACCGGAATAACGTCCATAACCATCCATTCGGGTTTGTTGCCCGATTTGTAGAAGGCTTCTACGATTTCCAGTCTTTTCGCTATTTTTACGCGCTTCAGACTCTCTTCTTTCTCCTGAGCGAGTTGCGCTTTGAGTTCTTCTCTTTCCTTTGCTACGTCGATTTCCTGAAGAAGGATTTTCAGACTTTCCGCACCCATTCCCACTACGCAACAGTTGGGTCCGAATTCTTCCACCGCTTTGCGGTATTCTTCGTCTTTGATTACCTGCTTCTTGAAAAAGTTCGTTCTGCCGGGATCGAGCACTACCATCGCTCCGAAGTAGATTACTTGCTCTACCTGTTTGGGGCTCATATTAAGAATAGTGCTTATTCTGCTCGGAACGCCGCGGAAGTACCAGATGTGCGTAACCGGCGCGGCAAGTTCGATATGTCCCATTCTTTCTCTGCGGACTTTCGATTTGGTAAGTTCTACGCCGCACTTGTCGCAAGTAACGCCCTTGTATCTTACTCTCTTATACTTTCCGCAGTGACATTCGTAGTCTTTGGTAGGTCCGAAAATTCTTTCGCAGAACAAACCGTCTCTTTCGGGTTTTTGGGTTCTGTAATTGATGGTTTCGGGCTTCGTAACTTCGCCGTGCGACCATTCTCTTATCTTTTCGGGTGACGCTATGCTTATTTGTATCGAATCAAAATTGTTAATTTCTACCATATCTCACCTCTTATATATCGTTGTCGTCGAAGGTGCTGTTGAGAATGTCTTCGTCTTTCATTCCGCTGTCGTCTACTTCTTCCGCACCCATAATGTCTTTGAGGTCGATTTCGTCGTCGTCTTCGTCGTCGAAATCTTTCTTCGCCGCGTCCATAAACTCGCTTCCGTCGCCGAGAATATCGTTAAGATCGTATTCGTTTTGCGCAAGTCCGCTTCCGCCGAGAATATCGCCGTAGTCGGTCATACCGCCAAGTCCGAGCGTATCGTCGTCGTCGTAAAGTTTGTCTTTTTCGAGTTCGTCTTTCGCTTCTTTTTCATCGAACAAGTCGACTTCCTGAATTTCTTCCTTAACGGGACGAATGGGTCTGTCGAGTTCTCTGTCGTCGTCGTAAGTTTCGGGCAAGTTGATTTCTTCGTCGTCGTCGGTAAACAGTTTTACTTCGAGTCCCAAAGACTGAATTTCTTTCTTCAATACCTTGAACGCTTCGGGAATTCCCGGTTCGGTCGTAACGTTGGCTTTGATTATGCTGTCGAACACTTTCTGTCTGCCGACGATATCGTCCGACTTAACGGTAAGAACTTCCTGAAGGATATGGCTTGCGCCGTACGCTTCGAGCGCCCAAACTTCCATTTCACCGAAACGCTGTCCGCCGAATTGCGCTTTACCGCCGAGAGGCTGTTGCGTAACGAGGCTGTAAGGACCGGTGCTTCTCGCGTGGATTTTGTCGTCGACGAGGTGGTTAAGTTTAAGCATATACATATAACCGACGGTAACTTCGTTTTCAAACGGTTCGCCCGTTCTGCCGTCGTAAAGTTGTACCTTGCCGTCTACGTAAGTGTTGCCGTTTGCGTCGACTTTGGCAAGACCGTTTTGCATAAACAGTTCTTTGATGTCGTTTTCCGTCGCGCCGTCGAATACCGGGGTCGCAACTTTTATACCGAGCAGTTTCGCTACCAAACCGAGGTGAACTTCGAGAACCTGTCCGATGTTCATACGCGAAGGAACGCCGAGCGGGTTAAGTACGATCTGCAAAGGCGTGCCGTCCGCAAGGAAAGGCATATCTTCTTTGGGAAGAACTCTGGAAATAACACCCTTGTTACCGTGACGGCCTGCCATCTTGTCGCCGACGGAGATTTTACGTTTTTGCGCAATGTAAACTCTGATGAGTTTGTTTACGCCGGGGTCGAGTTCGTCTTTATTCTCTCTCGTGAGAATTTTAACGCCTACTACGATACCGCCGCAACCGTGAGGTACTTTCAACGATACGTCACGAACTTCTCTCGATTTTTCACCGAAGATCGCTCTCAAAAGTCTTTCTTCGGGGGTGAGTTCGGTTTCGCCCTTAGGCGTAACTTTACCTACGAGATAATCGCCGCTCTTGACTTCCGAACCGATCATTACGATACCTTCTTCGTCAAGGTTCTTAAGCAAATCGTCGCTTACGTTCGGGATATCTCTCGTGATGTTTTCTTCGCCGAGTTTGGTATCTCTCGCTTCGAGTTCGTACTCTTCTATATGGATAGTGGTGAATACGTCGTGCTTAACGAGTTCTTCGCTGATAAGGATAGCGTCTTCGTAGTTATAACCTTCCCACGTCATAAAGCCGATGAGAATGTTGCGTCCGAGAGCAAGTTCTCCGTCTTTGGTAGCCGGTCCGTCGCTCAGCACGTCGCCTTTAAGCACTCTGTCGTGTTTGCTTACGATGGGTTTCTGGTTTACGCAGGTATCCTGGTTACTTCTCTTGAACTTGAGAAGTTCGTATACGTCTTCGCCGCCTTCGTCCGCGGTGATTACGATTTCGTCTGCGGTAACGGACTTAACCACACCGCTTCTCTTCGCTATTACGCAAACGCCGCTGTCGTACGCGACTTTGTGTTCCATGCCCGTACCTACGATAGGCGCTTCGGGTCTTAACAGCGGTACTGCCTGACGTTGCATGTTACTTCCCATAAGAGCACGGTTCGCGTCGTCGTTTTCAAGGAACGGGATAAGGCTTGCCGCAACGGATACGAGTTGTTTCGGGTCAACGTCCATATAATCTACTTTGTCGGACGGATATTCTTTAATATCGTCGCGATAACGGCAGGTTACACGCGGTTTCACGAATCTGCTGTTTTCGTCGAGTTCTTCGTTTGCCTGAGCGACTACGTATTTATCTTCTTCGTCCGCGGTAAGATAACTTACTTCGTCGGTAACGACGTGCGTAACTTTGTCAACCTTGCGGTACGGCGCTTCGATAAAGCCGTATTCGTTGATTTTCGCATAAGAACTGAGCGAGGTGATAAGACCGATGTTCTGTCCTTCAGGCGTTTCTATCGGGCACATTCTGCCGTAGTGCGAGTGGTGAACGTCACGAACTTCGAAGCCCGCTCTGTCACGGTTAAGTCCGCCGGGTCCGAGTGCGGAAAGTTTACGCTTGTGGGTAAGTTCCGCTATCGGGTTGGGCTGGTCCATAAACTGGGACAACTGGCTGCTTCCGAAGAATTCGCGTATCGCGCTGGATACGGGTCTTATATTGATAAGGGACTGCGGAGTAACTTCCGACGGGTCCTGAACGATGCTCATTCTTTCTTTGACTACTCTTTCGAGTCTTGCGATACCGATACGGAACTGATTGTGCAGCAATTCTCCTACCGAACGAACTCTTCTGTTGGAAAGGTGGTCGATGTCGTCCGTGGGATAGAAACCGTAACGCATAGACAGGTTGTAGTTTATCGACGCGACGATATCGTCGAGCGTGATGTGCGTAACGACGAGATCTTCTTTAGCCGCAACGAGCGCAGCCTTAAGCGCCGCTTCGTCGTCGGCGTAATTTTCGAGAATAGCCGTAAGAGCGGGGTAATAAACCTTTTCTCTGATGCCGATTTCCTTAGGATCGAAAGAAACGAACGCTCCGAGATCGACTACGTTGTTACCGATGATTTTGAACTCTTTGTCTTTTTCGTCTTCGGCGTTGTCTTTTTCGGTGGAAACGTAAACCACGTTTATTCCGGCGTTCTGAATGGCTTTCGCTTTTTCGTCGTCGATGAATTCGCCCGCTTCGGCAATGATTTCGCCGTCCGGAGAAATCGCGTCACGGGTAAGCGTTCTGCCGAAAATTCTCGATTCGATGGAAAGTTTTTTGTTGTATTTATATCTTCCGACGTGATGGATATCGTAACGACGGGAGTCGTAGAAAGTGTTTCTGATAAGAATTTCCACGCCGTTGTCGGTGGGAGTTTCACCGGGTTTCATACGACGATACAGTTCGTATTTGGCAAGTTGCATCGTGTTGGTGTCGGCGTCTTTGTTGGCGGTAGCGACGATCATCGGGTCGTTGTCGAACAGTTCGAACAATTCTTCGTTGGTGCCGTAACCGAGCGCGCGGAGAAGACAGGTAGCCGTGATTTTACGGTTTTTGTCTACCCTTACGGAAAGCACGTTGCTTGCGTCCTGCTCGAATTCGAGCCAAGCGCCTCTGGTCGGTATAACCGTGGTGTTGTAGCGTTGAACGCCGTTTTTGTCGGTTTCGGCTACGGTATAAACGCCCGGGCTTCTGACAAGTTGGCTGACAACGACTCTTTCCGCGCCGTTGATGATAAACGTACCTTTGTCGGTCATCTTCGGGATATCCCCCATAAAGATGTTCTTTTCCTGCATTACGCCCGTGTCCTTAAACGTAAGTCTGACGGTAACGTGAAGCGGAAACGTATAGGTAGCGTCTCTTTCCTTACATTCGTCGATGGTGTACTTGCAGGGACCGTCGGTCGTATGGTTAAGGAATTCGAGTTCGAACTTGCCGCTGTAATCGGTAATGGGCGAAAAATCTTCGAAAACTTCTCTTATTCCGTCGCGAACGAACGCGTCGTAAGATTCTTTCTGGACTTCGATAAGATAAGGCATATCGAGAATGGGCTTAATCTTGGAAAACGTCCATCTTTCGGTTTTGCCGCACATAACCTTGTGAATTCTTTGAGACATCGCATTGCTCCTTATAAAAAAATTCTTTCAAACGCACTTTTTCTTCGTAAAAAGTTCGATTTTATGCCAAAACACGCACATCACCCCTATCCCCGAAATTTCCATTTCCGAGAGTAAGGGTATAATTATGCATAATATTTAAGCATTGTAGCATTATACAGCAATAGTCAAGCGAAGTCAAACGATTTTGCCTAAAATATATAAAAATATTTTTATTCGAGAAAAATTGCCTGTTGACAAAAAAATAACCGCGTGCTACTATGGTTGAAGACGAAGATGCGTTTTTTTACGCAACGTAATACAAGGAGCGAACGATGGAAGAGAACGAAAACAAGGTTATCGAACAGCCTGCGTGCGAATGCGCCTGCAAGAAAAAGGCGGGCAAAAAAGAGAAAGAACCTTCCCCTTTTGCGGGAATCAAAGATCAAAAAGGATTAAAAGCGAAGATTAAGTTCTTCTTCGAAGTACTCGATAAGTACCCCACCGTCAAACAAGCGGTTTTGTTCCTTTTGTTCAGTTTTATCTGCGGCGCGACGCAAATGATCATCACTTTTGCTTTGCCTGCGATACTCAGAGCGATAAGCCCCGAAAAAATGGGCACCGGCACCGGTCTGGACTTCTTCGTGTTCTTCTACAAAGAACCCGGTATGGGCGAGTTCATAGGCTTCCTCGTCGGTTCTATCTGGGGACAAACGCTTACGTTTATTCTTAACCGCAAAAAGACGTTCAACGTACCCGATCACGTCGTGTTCAGAGCGATCGCCTACACCGTTATGGCAATCCTGATCATCATAATGCAGACGGCAATCGGCGGCGGCATATCCACCGGATTCAAGAACGCGTTCCCGAACGCAAGCGACAGTCTGATCTTCCTGTACAACCTTATCGGACAACTCGTAGCCGGTATCGCCGCACTCGTGGTAAGTTTCCTCGGCAACAAGTTCTTCGTAATGCGTCAATGGAAATCCAAAAAACCTGCCGTCGAAACGGCGGAAGGCGAAGCGCAGGCGGCTGCCTCCGAAGCGGAAGAAAGCGACAAAGAATAATTTATGCGATTAGACAAGTTTCTTAAAGTTGCGCGTATAATAAAACGCCGTACCGTCGCGAACGAGGCGTGCAGTCACGACCGAGTGAGCGTAAACGGGAAGGACGCCAAGCCGTCCAAAGACGTTAAGGTCGGCGACGTGGTATGCGTCGGGTTCGGCGACAACAAACTCACGTTTCGGGTGCTGGAAGTTCCGGAAGGCAACGTTCCCAAAAACGGCAGCGGTATGCTGTACGAAATAATCGAATAAACCAAAGATAAGAACCGCCTCGTTGTTTTACGGCGGTTCTTTCGTATAAAACGTAAAAAGGAGATATCGGCATGTTCGACGTAATTATCGCCGCAAACGGCAAAGGCACGAGAGCAAACACGGACAAACTCGCCGCGTCCTTAGGACAAAGCACCGTTTTATCGCATACGATAAACGCTTTCCGTTATCTTAACTGCGTGGACAAAATCATTCTCGTAAGCGACGTGGATTACGACTTTCCGTCGGTGACGAAAGTAAGCGGCGGCGCGACCCGCGCGGAGTCGGTAAAAAACGGGCTTAGAGCGTCTACGAGCGAATACGTCCTCATTCACGACGGGGCGCGCCCGTTCGTCACGCGCGACCTTATATTAAAGATTATGTCGGATACCGTCACTTACGGTTCTTCCGTCCCCTTTACTCCCGTCACGGACAGTCTGAGAAAAGTCGAAAACGGCGTCGTAACCGTAGCCGACAGACGGGACTATTTTACGGTACAAACGCCGCAGGGATATCTTAGGGAAGAGATAACCGCCGCTTACGAAAAAGCGAACGAAACCGCCCTTTCTTTCGACGAGAGCGAATTGTTTTCCCGTTACGTCCGTCCGGCGCACTACACGCAGGGCGAACCGACGAACAAAAAAATAACGTCCCCTTTCGACGTGTTCGGTTACAATATGCGCACGGGAACGGGTTTCGACGTGCATCGCTACGAAGAAAACGGCAAACCCCTCGTTTTGGGCGGAATCAAAGTCCCGTTCGATAAAGGCGTATCCGCTCACAGTGACGGCGACGCGGTAATTCACGCCGTTATGGACGCACTTCTTACCGCGGCCGACAAGCCCGATATAGGCGTGCTTTTCCCCGACGACGACCCCGCTTACGAGAACGCCGACAGCGCGGATCTTTTAACGAAAGTAAAGACCATCCTTACCGACAAAAATCTGCATATAAACAATATTTCCGTAACGATTATAGCGCAATCGCCAAAACTGAAAAACTTCCTTCCCCTGATGCAAAAACGTATGGAAGAAATACTGTGCCTTGACCGCGGAACGGTTTCCCTGTCCGCTACCACTACGGAAAAACTCGGAATTATCGGCGAAAACAAAGCGGTAGCGGCGTTCGCCGCGGTTTCCGTTTATTAAACCGACTAAAAAACGAACTTACGAATTCGTCGCCTGCGTTTCTACGGATACGCAGGTTTTTTCAATTTGAATCTTTTTCCACTTCTTGACTTGCACCGCGTACAAAATAACTCCGACGAGCCCTGCGAGAGTTTCGCTCACCGGGAAGGAAATCCAAGTGTAATCGAGCCCGATAAAGGAGAACGCCCAAAACACGGGAACGAGCAAGAAAATCTGCCTCGTCAGCGAAAGCATAAGACTGGTAAAGCCTTTGCCTATCGACTGGAAAAATACCGGCATAGTCAGCGAAAACACCGCCGAGATAAAACTGCTGCCTATTATCGGAAACGCTTTCTTCCCTATCGATATAACTTCCGGCGACGTGGAGAACAGCCTTGCGAGCGGTTCGGGTATGGCAATGAAACACACCATTCCCACTACCATAAACGCCGCGGATATTATTACCGTATCCTTAATCGTTTTTCTGCAACGAACGAAGTTTTCCTGAGAGTAGTTAAAACTAAGCGCCGGCACGATACAGGTATGCAGACCGAAAAGCGGAATAAAGAAGAAACTCTGCATTTTGTAGTACAGTCCGAGCACGGTAACCGCCGCGTCGGAAAATCCGGACAAAATAAGGTTGAGCAAAACGATGTACACGGTATACAACGCCTGCATAGCGATGTTGGAGTAGCCGAGTTTATAAATCTGCTTGACGTAATGCCACATTTCTTTCGGTTTCGGCGGTTTACGGAAACCCTTAACCCCGGTTATGATAGCCGAAACTATCTGTCCCGCTATCGTGGCGTACGCCGCTCCGGCAACGCCGAGTTCGGGGAAAAAGCCTATACCGAAAATTAAAAGCGGGTCAAAAACGATGTTTATCGCCGCGCCCGCGATTTGCGCTATCATAGGCACGATCATATTGCCGTGCGCCTGATGAACCTTTGAAAAATTCCCTTCAAGAAACGTACCTATACTGCCCACGCAGACTATCATACCGTAAACGTACGCGCCGTCTATCGCGCCTTGCTCGTTGGCGGTAGTCTTGATGTACGGTTTCATTATAAGTACGGAAACGACGGCGAAAATCGCCCAGGAAATCAAGGATAAAACGAACCCCGTGCCTGCCGCCTTGTCCGCTTTTTCGGCTTGGTCGCACGCGTACTTTTTCGCCATATAGGTGTTTACGCCTACGCCGGTACCCACCGCCACCGCGATAATGATAAGTTGCAACGGATAAATTACGGTCACCGCGGTGAGCGCGTCGTCCGAATATCTTCCTACGAAGAAACTGTCTACTATGTTGTATAACGCCTGTATTAACTGGGCAAGCATTACGGGCGGTGCGATTTTAAGCAACATTTTGCCGATCTTCGTCCGCCCGAAAAGTTCTTGCTCGGATATCTGTCCTTTCATCAAAGCACCTCTTTTGCGTACTTTTGCTTTACCTTATATCGGATTCTTCGCTCATCGCTTTAGACAATCCGTCGTTGAATTCTTCGAGTAGTTCGACAAGCAACCATATCTTGTCTTCCTCTAGTCCGTCTTTCGCCTTTTCTTCCAAAGCGGAAACCGCGTTAAGCACCGGATAAGCGTATTCTTTGCCTTTCGCCGTCAAAACAAACGCTTTTTCTCTTCCTTTGGACAAACTCTTGTCCACTTCGATATATCCGTTGTTTTTCATAGCGGAAAAAACGTTGTGCATAGTCTGCCTTGGCAAAAGAAAATCGTCGCATATTTTTTTCTGCGTGCAACTCCCCTCTTCGGCTATCGTGTACATAACGAGAAGTTCGTTATAACTGACGGACTTGTTCTTCGCCCACTTTGCGTACGCGCCCTTATAGCGTATTATTTCCTTGCTCAGTTTCGACAGCGCGTTACCCGTTTTTTCCATCTCTTTTTTTCCTTTCTTTTAATCCCAAACGGGATTATAGAGCCGACAAAAGGTTTTGTCAACAGTTATTTACAAGATTGTCGATAATAAATTTTTAGTAAAAGCGCGCGCCGTTCGCATAGAAAAAAGCGGTGAAAAAAGCGTTGCGAAATAAAGGAAAACGCCGTAAAAAACTTTCGTTCTTTGCGGCGTTTTGCATTGTCTTTCGACCTATAAAAGCGTTTTAGTTCATATCGTATTCGGGTTCGCAAGTCATACGGATACCGAGTTTGCGGAGAGTCTGCATTTCATTTTCTTCCAGCATTACGGTACTGTGCGCTTCGCAACCGTTAAGAATATCGAGATGTTTCATTATTTCCGCTATGGTGGTGTTCATAGGGATACTTACCGCCAGAGCGACGAGCACGTCGTTAAGGTTAAGGGCGTAGCGTTTGTCTTTTAGGGTGTCTTTTTTCAGACTTTGGATAGGTTCTATTACCCACGGAGAAAGCAGAAGTTGTTTTTGACCGACGTTGACGTATTTTTTCATCGCGTTTACTACGCCCGCCGCGGCGGCGTCCATCGCTTCGCCGTTTCTTCCCCTTACTATCGAGCCGTCGGGAAGTTGGAGCGCGCAAGCCGGGCATTTGCGGTCTTTTTGCTTTTTCAAAGCGGCGTCAACCACTTTTCTGTCCGCGGTGGTCAGTCCCTGACTCGACATAAGCATTTCCGCTCTTTGCACGGTTTCTTTCGACGCTCTGCCTTGTTTGTAGTCGCAAAGGGTCTGATAATAACGTCTGATTATTTCCTGTCTGCTCGCTTCTCTTACCACTTCGTCGTCGATTATGGCGTAGCCTATCATATTAACGCCCATATCGGTAGGCGATTTGTAGACGTCTTCGCCCAAAATGCGTTTCAAAATGTTCTTAACGACCGGGAAAACGGCTATATCGCGGTTGTAATTAACCGTGCTTACGCCGTATGCGTCGAGATGGAACGAGTCTATCATATTAAAGTCCTGCAAATCCGCCGTAGCCGCTTCGTACGCAACGTTTACCGGGTGCGACAAGGGCAAGTTCCATACCGGGAAAGACTCATACTTGGCGTATCCCGCCTTAACTCCCCTTTTGTACTCGTGATAAATCTGCGACAGGCAGGTGGCGAGTTTGCCGCTGCCCGGTCCGGGTGCGGTAACGACTACGAGCGGTCTGGTTGTTTCTATATACGGGTTTGCTCCGTAGCCTTCGTCGCTCACGATCGTGTCTACGTCCGACGGATAACCTTTGGTCAGTCTATGGATATAGACTTTTTCGCCCATTCTTTCGAGTTTGTTGCGGAAAAGTTCGGCGGCTCTCTGTCCGCTGTATTGCGTGATTACTATGCTGCTGACGTAAATGCCTATGCCGCGGAGATTTCCCACCAAACGAAGAAGGTCGGCGTCGTAAGTAATTCCGAAATCCGCTCTTCTTTTGTTCTGTTCGAGCGCGGGCGCGCTGATACAGAATATAACTTCGAGTTTGTCCTTAAGCGTAAGGAGCATTTTCGTCTTTACGTTGGGGTCGAACCCGGGGAGAATTCTCGCCGCGTGCAAATCGTCGAAAAGTTTACCCCCGAATTCGAGATAAACTTTGTCGAAACGATTGATACGCTCGGTGATTTTTTCCGCTTGTTTGGCAATATACGCGGCGTTGTCAAAACCTATTTTCATTTGTTCCATCGGCTTTTATTCGCTTATACCAAACCTTGCGCCATCATAGCGTTGGCTACTTTCAGGAAACCTGCGATGTTCGCGCCTGCGACGAGATTTCCTTCCATTCCGTATTCTTTTGCGGCGGAACTGATGTTGGCGTAAATATTTTCCATAATGCCTTTGAGTTTGGCGTCGACTTCTTCGAACGTCCAACTGTATCTCGCGCTGTTCTGGCACATTTCGAGCGCGCTGGTCGCTACGCCGCCGGCGTTCGCCGCCTTAGCGGGTCCGAAGAAAATACCGTTCGATTGGAATACTTCGATCGCGTCGGGCGTGGAAGGCATATTCGCGCCTTCGCATACGCATTTAACGCCGTTCTTGACGAGAAGACGCGCGCTTTCTTCGTTGATTTCGTTCTGCGTAGCGCAGGGAAGAGCGATATCGCACTTGATTCCCCAAATTCCGCTGCAGCCTTCGTGATATTCCGCTTCGGGGTGAGTAACGACGTATTCTTTGATTCTCTTTCTTTCGACTTCCTTGATTTGCTTGATGCAAGCGAGATCAACGCCGTTTTTGTCGTAGATATAACCGTTGCTGTCGCTCATAGCAACGACTTTCGCGCCGTATTCCGTCGCTTTCTGATTAGCGTAGATAGCGACGTTGCCGCTGCCGGAGATTACTACGGTTTTGCCTTTCATACTGTCGCCGTGGTCCTTAAGAAGGGCTTCGGTGAAGTAGCAAAGACCGAAACCGGTCGCTTCGGTACGAGCAAGGCTTCCGCCGTAGGTAAGACCTTTGCCGGTAAGAACGCCTTCGTATTTGTTGGTTATTCTCTTGTATTGTCCGTAAAGGAAACCGATTTCTCTTCCGCCTACGCCGATGTCCCCTGCCGGTACGTCAACGTCCGCTCCGATGTATTTGCTGAGTTCCGTCATAAAACTCTGGCAGAAACGCATTACTTCCATATCCGACTTGCCGTGCGGATCGAAGTCGCTGCCGCCCTTGCCGCCGCCGATGGGAAGACCGGTAAGAGAGTTTTTGAAAATTTGTTCGAAACCTAAGAATTTGATAATTCCTTCGTAAACCGACGGGTGGAAACGAAGGCCGCCCTTGTAAGGTCCGATCGCACTGTTAAACTGAATACGGAAACCGCGGTTTATCTGCACTTTGCCGTTGTCGTCTACCCACGGTACGCGGAATTTGATAATTCTTTCCGGTTCTACTATGCTCGCCATAATCCCTCTTTCGATGAATTCGGGATGTCTGTCGATTACGGGTTCGAGAGATTCGAGAACTTCTATTACCGCTTGATGAAATTCGGGTTCGTTCGGATTTCTTTTTTTCACGTTTTCGTAAATTTCGATAAGCGCTTGATTTTTGAGTTTCATATTTACCTTTCTCCTTTTGTTTTTCTTTTGCGCGTCGCATACGCGCACGCAAACTTAACATTTGTCTAGTATGATACCATTACGGGCGCGCGCTTGTCAAATTTATATAAAAATTTTTCCGCTTCCGCTATAAAAAATTTGCCGCTTTTCTCCGAAAAACACTCTTCGGATTTTCGTTTTATCCGCTCTCCGCTTGCAAAGAAAACGCTTTTTAATCGTTCGTCTTTTTGTCTGAATCGGCGTTTTGGAATTCCGTTTTTATGCTTTCGGGTTTCTTTTTCTTGCTAAACAAGTTAAACTCACACGACTGGAAACCTCTTACGGATTTACTTTTCAGTTTGTCCGCGGCGATAAAAAGGGGCGTGCCGAGAGCGTAAACGAACACGCTTTGAGTAAGCAGAAGGGACGCCATATTGAGTGCGTAGCCGCTTTCGAAATCGAACAAAAGCCACATTGCCGGCAGGATAAAAGCGTTGAGCAATACCGGCGGAAGACCGCCTAAAACGATTTTAAGCGGTTTGTTTTTTACCTTTTTCCCCACGATATAAGTAAGGACGCCGGCGACAAGAGTCACACACGAGCCGATTATTATATCGTAAAAACCGAACGGCGAGCCGATATTCGACAGAATACAACCTATAAAAAGGGCGGGGATCGCTTCCGGGTACAGCAAGGGCAAAATCGTCAGCGCTTCCCCTATTCTCACCTGAAAAATACCGTAAGCAAGGGGCATACACGCATAAGTAAGCGCGACGTAAAGCGCGCAGATAACCGCCGAACGGGCAATAAGTAAAGTTTTGGAGTTTCTCAAAATTAAAATACCTCGGTTTTTTTATATATGAAGTGTTTTCCGAAAACCTTCATCGGCGACATGTTAGCACCGCCGCGCGCCGTTGTCAAGCGGAAAACCCGTTCTTAAACAAAGGTTTTACCGACGGAAAAGACCGCAAAAGTCGCGCAAAAATATATGCGGTTGACATTTTTCGGAATTGTGGCATAATTAAACGTAGGGGGAAACGGAGGTTATTATGAAAAAGAAACTGTTTATCGTCGTTTCGGTGATAATCGCAACAATGATTATTGCGGCGGTTTTCGTGGCGTGTACGCCCGAAAAACTCGAAAAAATCGTAGGAACGTACGAACTTACGATCGACACCTACACGCAGTACGAACAAGAAACCGTGGACAGAATGAAGGAATACGGCAAAGAGTCCTATCTCGTGGTTACCGGCGAAAAATACGGTTATTACGTTTACAAAGACAAAGACACCCCGGCTTACGCCGTCGTCGTGGGTATGGAATATTCCAAAAACGACGAAGGCAAAGTCACTTCGGTTTCTTACTGGACCGAAGTCGGCGACAAAAAGCGCACTCTTAACGTGGATTCCAAAAACGAGATATCCCTTATCTCGCGTTGGCCTTCGGCAAGCAAACTCATCGACGCGTACGAAACGCAGTACAAGAAAGTCAGCGACAAAACCGACTTATCTCACGTAAAAACCGTTTACGGCGATATTCGCGTTTTCGACTTCAACGTATTGCAGTACGACTCGCTTTTCTGCGAAGAACTCGGCAACGGGCTGCAAAAGAACTACAGTTTATACGTCTACGACTACTACGACGTAGACGCCGCGGCGAAAACCGCTACCCGTTATTACGCTCTCAAATCGGATAAAAAACCGGTTACGGTAGAAAATCTCAAAGTCAGTTTCGTAAGAAACGAAGAAAACGACAAACCGATCAAGATGATTATCGGAGAAAACGAATATTCGCTGGAAAACGGCACGCCGCAAAGACAGGTCGTAGTCGACGTGGACGGCGTACAGGCGGACGAAACGCTGTCGCTTTCCTGGATGAACTATCTCCTGCTTAAAAAATCCGATTACGAAACTTACTTCAACGGTTTAATCTCGGAATACGAAAAATCTCTCGTTCCCGAAACCGAAGAACCCGAACAAGGCGAAGAACAAACCGAGCAGGAATAATTAACGAAAAGTTACCGAAAAAAAATCGCATTCCCGAAAGAGAGTGCGATTTTTTTTCGATTTAATCGGACGTACGGTTATTTTTTAATTCTGGTCGCGCATTTTGCGTTCATCATTACGTCGTTTACGAGTATGCTGGTCGCTCCGCAGTAACCGTCGGAGTTGTAGATACAGGTTGCGTCGCACTTAACCGCGCTCGGAGCGTCGCTTAAAAGTTCGTCCGCGGCTTCGAGTTCTCGAAAGGTTTGTTCGAGCGCGCCGCCGGCGCGTTTTATTTTGCTTTCGCATACGCCTTTATCGTTTATACCGATTACACCGGCGTTGCAATGGCATTTTAAGTTATGTTGACAATTACTCGTGGTACATTTAAGTTGCATCATAGCGTTTTTTCTCCTTTTACGCTCGTAGTATCTTTATTCCGTCGAGTTTTATTCATTTGACAAAAAACGGTTTTTTTAATATAATCGTTGTTAATCGAATAAATTCAGGGAGAGGCGGTAAAAAATGAAAGTTATACTCTTACAAGACGTTAAACCCATAGGGAAGAAAGGTGACATTGCCGAAGTAAACGACGGATACGCTAAAAACTATCTTATTCCTAAAAAAATGGCGCAGATGGCGACCAAAGACGCACAAAACGAACGCAAACAGAAAATAGCCAACGAAGAAAAGCGCAAAGCGGAAGAAAAAGCGGAAGCGCTCGCTTTACACGCTAAACTGAACGGCATTGCGGTTAAAGTTCCCGTAAGATGTTTCGAAGGAAAAATGTACGGCAGCGTAACCACCGCGGACGTGGCGGACGCGCTCGGCAAACTCGGTTATACCGTAGACAAAAAGAAGATCACGGTTCCTTCCGGCATTAAAAACGTAGGCGAATACGACGCGGAAGTATGGTGCTATAAAGAAACCGTGGCGAAAATCAAAATCGCCGTCGTTGCGGAATAATCCTTATTTTTCTACGAAAAAGCGACCCGTAAAAATCGGGTCGTTTTTTATACCGTTTTTTTCTATTCTTATAACAGTATGAAATATTTACAAAAACGCGATTATGCGTTATAATTGTATGCAAATGAAGAAAAAAACAACTATAGCGATACTATTTGCGATAATTACGGTTATTTCCACGCTTACCGCTACGGCTTGTTCGGACGGCAAACTTCCGTCCGACCTCGTAATCAAGGCAGAAGACGTGACGGGTGCGCCGAGCGGCGAATATTATCTTCCCTACGAAATAGAAAAATACAACGAATACTCACGGGAGTACGACTTGTCGATAAGCGTACACGTTTACGAAGTGCCATCGAACGCGTCCGTCGTCGTAAACAACAATCGTACCATTCAAGTAGAAAAAGAGCATACCTACGCGGTCGTGGTCAGAGTGGACGGCAAGGTAGACAGCAAGCAAAAAACTTTCTTCGTCGAAGCGGAAAAAGGCAACCGTACCATCACGTTTATGCACGACAAAAACGACGTGGTGAAGTCCTTTACCCTGCCCTACGGCGGCAGTCTGGATTATTCGCAAATACCCGAACTCGAAGATCGTTATCCTTCGTCCGACGAAGGACATTACACCGTTATACTTTCCAAACGCTGGGTCGTGTACGAAGAAAAGGACGTTCCTCGCGCGCTTACGGCGGAAGATCTGACGAACGTAACCGAAAACATACCCGTTTACAGCGATTACGAGTACGAAACGATAGCCAAAAAGTTTACTATGAAGTTCGATTCGGACGGCGGAAGCAAAATAGCGGATTTTAACGGCGACGCAGACAGCGTCGCGCCTATGCCGACGGAAAAACCGATAAAAACAGGTTACACTTTCGTCGGGTGGTTCGACGACGAGAAAAGAACGGTTTTTCACGACTGGAAATCCGGCGAAAAAATGACTAAAGACGTCACCCTTTACGCAAAATTCGTCAAAAACACCGTTTCTCCCACTCCCGACGGGTATTTCACTTATACCTTGAAAGAAGACGACTACGGCAACGAATATTACGAAATCGCCGCCCGCGACAGAGATATATTGAGCGGAAATCTCGTTCTTCCCAACAATCACGACGGTTTGCCCGTAAGGGATATGACGGAAAAAGCCTTTGAAAAAACTTCGGTTACGAGCGTGGTTATTCCCGATATTTATATGCTGAAAAATCAGCGCGCGTTTGCCGAATGTAAGGTCCTTACCGAAGTAACATTCGAAGAAAACGCCGTGGCGGATAATCTCGCGTCAAAGTTTTTCTATCAGTGCGTCGCTCTCCGCTCGGTTAATCTTCCGAAAAACATACTTATTATCCGCAACGAAGCGTTCCGTAACTGTCTGTCCCTTACCGAAATAACCCTGCCCGAATCCCTGCAATCCATAAGCGGATACGCTTTCGCCGGGTGCGTTTCCCTTACCGAAATAAATCTTCCGGACAGCGTCCGCAACGTGGGCGAATACGCTTTCTACGGTTGCTCGCAACTATCCGAAGTTCTCCTTTCCGACGACAGTGCGCTCGGCACGCTCGAAGATACCTGTTTTTCAGACACTGCGATTACCGAAATCACTTTGCCCTACGCGCTTAAAGGGAAAAAACTTCTCGCAAATACGGGAATCAAAGTAAACTACTATCCCGAAAAACAAAAACCGTCGGACGAAGAAAACTCCGACCCCGCTCCGTCCGAAAACGAATAATCGAACGAAACGGACGAACGATTAGGTAAAAATACAACAAAAAAGCACGCTCTCCAAGAACGTGCTTGATTTTTTAATTAACCGCGATTTCGTATCAGTTGGTCGACTGAAGAAGAACCTGGAATACGAAGAACAAAATCGAGAAAAGAAGCATACTCGACGCCACGATTACGGTAGCGAGTTTGAACTTTCCGTCGATGCTTCTGGACTTATGGTTGCCGAAGAAAGTGTCGCTTCCGCCGGTAATTGCGCCCATTCCGTTGTCTTCATTGCCGCGTTGCATCAAAACGATGGCGATCATCGCGATAGCGGCGAGAACGAGAAGTACCATAAACACGATACAGAATACAAAGTATACGTCAGACGCGGCGGTCGCCGCAATAAATCCGAACATTATAATCAACTCCTTAAAGTAAATAACTATTTTTGCTAATCCATTCTAACATAAGAAAACGATTATGACAAGCGTTTTTTACGTTTTTGACGAATATTAGTTTTTTTCGACAAAATCAATAGAAAGTCGTGACGACGTCTTCGGGGTTCGGTTCTGCCGCTTTTTCGAATTTCATAGCGAGAAGAACCGGTCCTTCTCCGCCGTAAACTTTGTGTTTCGTAATGCAGATTTTGGCGGTAAGAATATACCATTCTCCCGTGGAAAAAACACGAGAACCGTTATGTTCGCATACCAAACCGCAGTATTTGGTATCCGCTTCACAGCAAGTCATTATATGCCTGCCTACTACGACGGTGCTTTTGCCGAGCGAGCGGTCGTAGGCGGTTACGCACAAAAATCTAACGGTTTTGCCGTGGAACGACTTCATATTTTCCGTGAGTTCGCGATAAAAATACGCGTAGTCGCGGTCGGCGATTTCCACTACGGGAGCGTTGACGTCGAAAGGAAGCGGATCGACGATATCGTCCCTTTCTATAAGCCCTTTCTCGTTTTCGTAGATAATATCGTTGTTTCTCGATATTCCGCGCACGATTTTATGATAAGGCATTTTGTCTTCGCCTTTTTTGAAACGGTTAAACACGATAAGATCGGCGTACTGAATTTTATCGAATACGAGTTGACGCATATTCGCGTTAAAAATCTGTATCGTGGTGCAATCGAAGATCGTCATCAGTTGGCAAATAACCCAATTGTCCGGAAGCGCGTCGAGAAAATCGCCTACTTCCCACATACCGTTGTATTCTACGAAAACTCTGGTAAAATCCCCTTCCTTTTCGATTGCCGACAGTTTTTCGACGGTAAGGGCGGTTTTTTCCAACCGATAAACGGTGACGGACTTCATCGCCTTTTCGTCGTACTCTTCTTCTCCGTCTTCAAACACAAGCAAAGCCGTGTTTTCGCCCGTATCGAGTTCTTCACTCTTAAGCGCGTTTGAAATAAAGGTCGTTTTTCCCGCTTCGAGAAATCCGCAGAAAAAATATACGCCTATTTCGTTAGCCATTTTTCGCTCCTTAATTACAGTCCGAACGCCTTTTCGAGCGCGTCTTCTTTGATTTTGCTTCCGATTACGCAGATTTTGCCGATAACGTCCGCACTTCCCGAACGAACGTCCACGCCTTCGGGAACGTAGTCGAAATGCAACCAACCGTCCTTGCCCTTAACGATACCCTTCGCTCTGAGCACGATACCGAACTTTTCTTCGTCCGCAAGCGCGCGCAGTATTCCTTCGAGTTCTTCTTTGTCGAACGCCTTAGTCGTTTCTCTGCCCCAAGAAACGAAAACTTCGTCCGCGTGGTGGTGATGATGATGTTCGTGTTCGTGCTCTTCGTGATCGTGGCAGCAGCAGTGCTCGTCTTCATCATCGTGGTGATGATGCTCGTGTTCGTCTTCGTCGTGATCGTGGCAGCAGCAATGTTCGTCTTCGTCATCGTGGTGATGGTGATGGTGTTCGTGTTCTTCGTGATCGTGGCAGCAGCAATGCTCGTCTTCATCGTCGTGGTGATGATGATGTTCGTGTTCTTCGCCGAGAAGTTCTCCTGTCATTTTTTTCAGGGAAGAGCGTTTTTCCATAGCGGCGAGAACGTCTTTGCCGTCGATTTCGGCAAGGGGGGTGGCTACGATCGTCGCTTCGGGGTTATGTTCTTTCACGAAAGCGAGCGCGGCCGCGATTTTTTCTTCGGACGCGTCGTCGGTGTGGCTAAGTACCACGCAGTCGGCGTTTTCCAGTTGGTCAAGGAAGAATTCGCCGAAGTTTTTCGCGTACATAAGGCATTTTTTTGCGTTTATGATAGTGGTTTTGGAATTGATTTCGATATTATCCAAACCTCTTTCCACCGCTTTTTCGACGTCGCTGAGTTTGCCTACGCCCGACGGTTCGATAACTATTCTGTCGGGGGAGAATTTTTCGGTGACTTGTTTAAGCGCTTTGGCGAAGTCGCCTACAAGACTGCAACAAATGCAACCGCTGTTCATTTCGGTGATTTCTATACCCGCGTCGCGGAGAAAACCGCCGTCTATACCGATTTCGCCGAATTCGTTTTCTATAAGCACGACTTTTTCGCCTTGATAGGCTTCTTTGACGAGTTTTTTTATGAGTGTGGTTTTACCTGCGCCGAGAAAACCCGAAAAAATATCTATTTTCATTGTTTTTATCTCCTTTCAGTAAATAATATCAAGTTTTATACCTAAAAATATTTTTTGTCAATCGATTTCAACGCTCTCGTTGGGGCGCAGAAGGACGGTTTTCGCCTTAACGAGCGAAGCGAATTTCTTTTCGTCCGCTTTTATCGGGGGAAACGTGTTGTAATGAATGGGAATTACCGCGTCGAAGTCGAAGTATTCGTTGCAGCAAACGGCGGCTTTTTCCACGTCCATAGTAAATCTTCCGCCTATGGGGATAAGCCCTATGGACGGGTTATAAAACCGTTTTATCAAAGCCATATCGCCGAAAAGGTCGGTATCGCCTGCGTGGTAAATCGTTTTCTCTCCCGCTTTTATCACAAACCCGGCAGGTTCTCCGAGATAGACTCCCTTGTCGGACGAAGAATGTACCGCCGGCACTAACGTAAACGATATATCGTCGAAACTAACCGTTCCGCCGAAGTTCATTCCAACGGTTTTCGTAAAACCTTTTTGGTTAAGGTAAGAACAGATTTCGACTATTCCTATAATCGTGGTGTTTTTGCCGGCTATCGAAGTAAGCGCGGTCGTATGGTCGTCGTGCCCGTGCGTCAGGGCGATAAAATCGGGGTGCATAAAGCGCGGATATTTGCGTATAACGGCGTCTGCGTCGCTCGTGAACGGGTCGATTACTATCACTTTTCCGTTACGTTCGATCATTACGCACGCGTGTTCTATAAAAGTAAGTTTCACTGAAAACCTCCGTGACGTACGATTACGTCTTCTTTCGACAAAAAATTATACCACAAACGGCGCGTTTTTTCAACCCGTTTTGCAAGCGGAGATAAATTAGTTTGCCTTTTTCGCATATTTTGTTATAATAATTTTTATACGGGAATATTTCCCCGAAACGGCATAACGTATAATTACGAAAGAAGGTGTACAATGAGCGTAGTTTTCGATTTAATTAAGAAAGAAGAAGAACGGCAAAAAAACAACGTAGAACTCATCGCGAGCGAGAATTTTTGCAGCGAGGACGTAATGCGCGCGGTAGGAAGTTGCCTTACCAACAAGTATAGCGAAGGGTATCCCGGAAAGAGATACTACGGCGGTTGCGACGTCGTGGACGAGATAGAAAGTTATTGCCAAAAAACCTGGCAAAAAGTTTTTAACACCGACTACCACGTCAACGTTCAGCCGCACAGCGGTTCGAGCGCAAACCTTGCGGTTTATTTCGCTTTGCTTAACGTCGGCGACACCGTACTCAGTATGGAACTCAACAACGGCAGTCACCTGACGCACGGTTCGAGCGTGAACGCAAGCGGAAAACTTTACGATTTCCACTTCTACGGCGTGGACGAAAAAGGTTATATCGACTACGAAGACGCAAGAAGAAAGGCTCTCGAACTGAAACCGAAACTTATCGTAGCGGGAGCGAGCGCGTATTCGAGAATTATCGACTTCGAAAAGTTCGGCGCGATCGCAAAAGAATGCGGCGCGCTCTTAATGGTGGACATAGCGCATATCGCAGGGTTGGTCGCAACGGGCTATCACCCTACCCCCTTCGGATACGCCGACGTAGTGACAACCACAACGCACAAAACTCTCCGCGGACCGCGCGGCGGACTGATATTCTGTCGGCAGGAACTTGCGAAAAAAATCGACAGCGCGATTTTCCCGGGAATGCAGGGCGGACCGCTGCAACACGTAATCGCCGGCAAAGCGATAGCGGCGGAAGAAGCGTTACGCCCCGAATATAAGGAATATATCGGCAACGTCGTCAAAAACTGCAAGATAATGGCGGACGAGTTCGTAAAAATGGGCTATAAAGTCGTTACCGGCGGGACGGACAATCACCTGTTTTTGGTAGATCTTACGGATAAAGGCGTAAGCGGAAAGCAGGTGCAGGAAGCGTGCGACGAACACGGCATAACGCTTAACAAGAACTGCGTGCCGAACGAAACCCGTTCTCCTATGCAGACGAGCGGAGTAAGAATAGGAACGGCGGCGATGACCACAAAAGGGTTTACCGCGGAAAAGTTCATAGAAACCGCTCATAAAATAGACGAGATAATAAAAAACATACAATAACTGATCTTTGGAGGTATTATGACTAATCTTGCTCCGCTGCTTGCGGTAAAAACGTGGCAATGGGTAGTTATCGCTATCGTGGCGGTAATCGTACTGTGCGTAATAATGCACTTCGTCAACCGCGCGTTCAGAGTTAATTACAATCTTAACCTTTTCGGCGGCGGTTTTCTTATGCTTGTCGCCATAGGCGCGTGCGTAGGCGGATACTTTTTACTTAAATCCGACAGCAAAGTAATAGCCTACGCGTTGTTTGCGGTGGCGGCTCTTTGCGTAATAATTACGCTCGTTTACGACATCAAAAAGTGCGGCGGAATGGGACTCGTGGCGTTCCTTTGTCAGATACTTTTCTCCGTGGGTTCGCTTTTCCTGATTCTCGAATTCAAGCAAAACGGATATATCCGTAACTCCGCAAGCGAAGACAGAATCGTTGCGAAAAAACGTCGTCAGAAAGGTTACGACGACTACGACGGTCGTTATTAAACCGTATTAAGGAGATAAAAATGTATAAAGACAGATTAGAATCCAAACTGAAAGCAAAAACCGCAATGCGCGGCAACGCGGTGGCGTTGTTTTTTACCGCCGTTTTGATCGCTTTGCCGTCAAGCGCGGTATCGTCGCTTTTTTCCGGACTGAAAGCGTTGTTTGAAAACGGCAGCGCGATATACTTTATTTTAGGCACGTTGTCGGGCGTATGCGGAGCGATAATTACGGTGTTCACCGTGCCGTTTTACGCCGGTCTTGCCGCCAAATATCTCGTCGTATCGAGGGGAGGAACTACCCGTGACGAAACGGTTTTTTGCTATTACAGAAGCAAAGACTGGCTCGAAAAAATCAAAGCGTATCTGCTCGTTGCGATTTTCGTCCTTTTAGGCTCGATTTGTTTCGTAGTTCCCGGAATTATTTTTGCGATTAAGTACTCTATGTTAGGTTTCGTTTTCGCAGACAACCCGGGCATTTCCTACCGCGACGCGATGGATAAATGCGTAGAACTGACGCGCGGAAGAAAATGGGAAATTTTCGTGTTCCACCTGAGTTTTATCGGCTGGCATCTGCTCGCTCTGCTCACTTTCGGAATACTAGAAATATGGGTCGTCCCCTATCAGGAGATCGCTTTCGCCGCTTACTACGATATTCTCAGACCGTTTGACGACGAGAAATCCGGTGGAAACTCGTTCGACGAAGAAATTCCCGTAGCGGACGGACCGATAAGCGACGGAACCGACCCCGGAAACGTTATCTTTTAACGAAAAAGCGAATATAAAAATAACGCGCCGAGATTTTTCACGGCGCGTTTTTTGTAGAAACGAATTAAATTTTACAGTTCGTAAACCGTTCCTTCGTAAGGTCTTAAAGTAAAGTTATTAAGCGACTTCGGGCTGTCGTCGTAGGAAGACATCACGAGTTTGCTTTCTTTTCCGCTTAGTTCGTTCGGAACGACGAATTTAACTTCCTTATCCGAGTAGTTGGCAATCACGACGTACTTTTTGCCTTCGTACTCTCTCTCGTACGTCCAGACGTTTCTGTCCTTCGGGTAGTACTGCTTATAAGTGCCGTGGCGGATTATTTCGTTGCCCAAACGGAAAGCGTTGAGTTGTTTGTAGAAATACCATATTCCGTCCTTGTCTTTAAGAGCCTGTTCGACGTTGATTTCTTTGTAGTTGGGATTGACGGGCATCCAGGGCGTACCGGTGGTGAACCCTGCGTTTTCTTTGTCGTTCCATTGCATCGGAGCGCGCGCGTGATCTCTCGCTTTCTTGTTAAGCGCCCACGTAACTACCGGCAGTAAAAACGGCGCGATTTTCTTTACGGTATCGTATATTCTTATCGAAACTATATCCCTGTAATCCTTTCTTCTCAGTTTGGCGAAATTCGTCATTCCGATTTCCTGACCCTGATAGATGTAAGGCGTTCCTTTAAGGAAGAATATGCTCATAGCAAGCATTTTGGCTACCTTTTCTCTGTATTCGAGTTTACCGTATCTCGGTAAAGACCTCGGATAGTCGTGGTTCTCTATATAAAGGGAATTCCAGCAAGTATCGGGCAGAGCCTGCCAGGAAGAGAAAATTTCTTTCCACTTTACGAGGTTGAATTTTTTCGGAACGGTGGTAAGGAAAGAGTCGACCTGCGTCTGATGTTCGAACGTGAACACGCAGTCTAATTCTTCTCTCGACTCATCTACCGCCTCGAAAGCGTTGTCGATGGTTATTCCCTGCGCTTCGCCTACCGTCATCGTATCGTACTTAGAAAAACTTCTTTCGTTGAGTTCGTGAATGTATTCGTGATAGTGCGGTCCGATTACGAAATGTTCGTCGCCGCAAACCGCCGGGTTAAACTTGCCGTTCGGGAAGTTCGGGTCTTTGGATATGTAGGTAATAACGTCGCAACGGAAACCGTCCACGCCTTTTTCAAACCAGTAGTTGCATATATCCGCCACTTCCTGTCTTACTTTCGGATTGTCCCAGTTAAGGTCGGGTTGCTTTTTGCTGAACAGGTGCAGATAAAACTCTTTCGTCTTTTCGTCGTATTCCCACGCCGAACCGGTAAATCTGCTCGTCCAGTTGTTGGGCGGTTTTTTGCCGTTTTTGCCCTTTCCTTTCTTCCAGATATAATAATCTCTGTACGGATTGTCTACCGAAGAACGGGATTGTTTGAACCATTCGTGTTCGTCGCTGGAATGGTTTACCACAAGGTCCATTACGAGTTTTATTCCCCTTGCGTGCATACCGTCTATCATTTCCTGCCAGTCTTCCAGCGTGCCGAATTCGTCCATAATGTCGCGATAATTGCTTATATCGTAACCGTTGTCGTCGTTGGGCGATTTATAACACGGCGAAAGCCATACGCACGTCACTCCCAAATCTTTCAAATAATCGAGTTTGCTTATAATCCCCCGAATATCCCCTATTCCGTCGCCGTTGCTGTCGCAGAAACTTCTGGGGTAAATCTGATAAACGACTGCGTCTTTGTACCAACGTGTCTTTGCCATAACCGTTCGTTCCTCCCGAAAAAATATTTTTTATTGTTTGCTTCGGAGCGTTCGCTCCGTTTTTGCGGCGAAAACCGCGTTTTTACTTATTTAAGGCGCATTCTAAGCGCAGGCACTACGCCGGTGCAACTTTGCGTAACGTCGGCTTTGGAATTCGCGAAGCCGCTGATTTTAACGATGCACGCGTTGTCGTAACCGTTGCCGAAAGGCGATCTCGTCCACCACTCGCATTTCAGTCTGTCCGCCGCGTTCGCTTCGTAGTTTATCTTAATACCCATAATCTTTGCGTAGTCCGTATACTGCTTGCTTCCCACGTAATACGCCGTCGCTTCCTTTCTCGAAAGCAGATATACGTTATCTCTCGTGTTTTCGCATACGTTCGCTTCGTTGTTCACCGCGCTTTGCTTACCGTTGTCCACGCTCGTGACTTTTATATTCTTTTTCTGAACGCTACCGAACGCTCTGTCGTAGAACGTGCCGTTAAGCCACGCTCTTATACTGCTGTTCATATAGTTGTTATCGTTGCTCGTAGAATATTCCTGACTGTCCAGAACTTTTTCCGACGCGATAAACGCGAGCGTTCCGTCGGACGAAAGCACCGTCCATTTGATGAGTTCGAACTTGAACCAGTATACTTTCTTCGTCTGATAACCGTTGCTGATCTGTTGCAATACGGCGTTCGTTTTACTCGTCGGACGGTAGGACGTGAAGTACACTCCGCGGTAACGGTCGTTGCCGAGCATTACGTCGATATACCACATATAATCGGCTTCTTCTTCCGTCCAACTCTTGTACTTGTACGAAGTCCAGTTTCCGCTGTCGTTAGCGGTGGGAAGGGCGGTTATTTTCGAGTTAAGTTGCGTAACGACGTCCGCTTTCTTGATTTCCGTCTGCGGATAAGAACCGAAGTAAATCTTCGTCTTGCCGTTTTCGTCGTGCTTACAGTACCCTAAAGCGTTCGAGCCGTGGACTTCCTTTCCACAAACACGGCAAACGCAGTTCTCGTCCACTTCGTGTACCGTCGTTCCGCAAACCTTACAAACGCAGTCTTCGATTTCGTGCGCGGTTTTGCCGCAAACGATACAGGTACAGTATATATCCATATTGTGACATTCTTTTCCGCACTTAACGCATATACAGTTCGCGTTCGGCTCGTGATCGGCACACAAAACGAACCTTGCTTCGTAAACGGTGTCGTCGCTTGTAAACGTGATAACGTAATCCGCTTGCTCGGAGCGTAAAACTCCGTTCTCGTACCAGCCTTCGAACAGATAACCTACGTTCTTCGTCGCCTTAATCGTAGCCGTTTCTCCCACGACGTACGTTCCTTCGAGCGCGCCGACGGATCCGCCTTGCTCGTCGTTGCTTACGACGGTAACTTTGCTCCACACCGCGCGGAACTCTTTCTTCGCTCTCGTCACCGTGTAAGTAAGCGTTTCGGCTCTGTTTTCGAGCAAAACGTCGCCGTTGTACCAACCGACGAAAGTATATCCCTTATTCGTCGTTGCCGCAAGGGTGATTTCGTCGCCTATGCTTATGCCGTCCACGCCGCTGACGCTGCCCGCGTTTTCGTCGTTTCTTATTACGGTAACCGGGCAAACCATCCATCTCGCTTCGTAAACGACTTCTTCTTCCGTCACTTCGATTTCGCATACGGTCTTGCCTATGTCGCTCGGATCGATAACGTCGTTGCGGTACCACCCCACGAACGCGTATCCGGGACGGGTAGTCGCTTTAAGCGTAATTTTTTGTCCGACCACCGTGCCGCCCGTTATTTCGCTCGCTTCGCCCGCTTCGTCGATACTCTTTACTACCGACACGGTGCTTTCTTCCCACTTCGCAGTCAGTACCAGAACGTCGCTGCCCGGGTTTTCGGGTATATCGAACGTGCAATTAAGGTCGCCCGAAATCAAAGTTCCGCCGTTGTACCAACCGATAAACGTGTACCCGGCACTAACCGACGCGTAAAGATTTATTTTATCCGAAGTGCGGCCGCTTGCTCTTACCGAACCTGCTTCGGGAATATTCTTTTCGAGCAGTATATCTGAAGCAAACGACCATCTCGCTTCGTAGTTTTTATAATCCGAGTCAACGGTTATTTCGCAGGAAGTACCCGAAGAAATTTTCTCTTCGCCGAAGTACCAGCCGTCGAAAATATATCCGTCGTTCGTTTCCGCCGTCAAAGTAACTTTGCCGCCGTATACGGTTTTACCCGCAGGCACGATTACTCTTCCTGCTTTTTCGTCGTTTACCGTGACGGTAAACGTTCTTAACGACCATCTCGCTTCGAGCGACTGACTTTCTTCCGACAATTTTACGGTATAATCGTACTTTCCGCTGTCGCTTACCTTTCGCGTGCCTTTATACCAGCCTAAGAAAGTGTAACCGTCGTTCGTTTCCGCAACGAGCGTAATCTCTTGCCCTATCGTCGATTTCGAGGGTATACCCGTAATAAACCCTGCATTTTCGTCGTTTCTTACGACGGTTACGGGGAACTTAATCCATTTTGCGGTATATTCGGATTTAGTTTCGGTTACGGTAACGGAATAAGTCGTTTCTTTCGATACTTTTTTGCCGTTAAGGAACCAGCCGACGAAAGTATATCCGTCGTTGGTTTTCGCTTCGAGCGTCGCCGTCTGTCCTATCTTAGTAATTTTCGTTATGCCGACGGTTCCCGATTCTTCGTCGCCTGAACGGACCGTTATCGGAGTGTTTATCCATCTCGCTTCGACAGATACCGTTTCTTTATTTATCGTCAGTTCGTAAGTAAATTCGGCGGTAAGGCGGTTACCGTTCGTGTCGAACCAGCCGACGAAGACGTATCCGTCGTTGCTTGCGGCGGTTACCGTCGCTTTGTCGCCGACTCGTTTTACGTTGCCAAACGTGTTCGTTACCGTTCCTGCGGACAAAACGTTTCTCTTTACCGCCACCGGCATTTCCTTTAACCAGGTAGCGGTATAAATCGCGCTTTCTTCGGTAACGGTAAGCGTATATTCGGTTTCTTCCGTGGCGATCTCGCCGTTTTTGTACCAACCGAGCCAGACGTAACCTGCGTTAAGCGTGGCGCGCAAGGTGATCTGATTGCCGATTCGTATCGAACCGTCTACGGCGGTCGACCCTGCTTCCGCAACGTTTCTCGTCACGATAACCGGGTTGTTTATCCATACCGCGCGGTACTTCTTGGCGCTTTCTCCGCCGGTAGTCATCGTGTAATCGTCCGAAACCTTGTTGCCTTCTTCGTCGATCCATTTAAGGAAAACGTATCCGCTTTCTACGGTTTCGGCGGTTAACGTAACCGTTCCGTCGTCTGCCGTTCCGCCGTTTACGTTTACTTTTCCGCAAGCGGATTCGGTGTAAACGCCGTTACTTAACACTACCGCGGACGCGGTAACTTTGCATTGCGTCCATTTCGCTTTGTACGTCACGGTTCCGCTTTCCGGCACTTCTGCTTCGACCGAGAAAGCGCGCTCGCCGATAAGGTTGTCGCTTGCGTCGAACCAACCGAGCCACACGAACCCGGACGCGCTGACTGCGGTAAGGGTAGCGTTTTTGCCTACCACCGTTTTTTCGCTTATCGAAACCGTTCCGCCGTTGTTTTCTGTCGTAACCGTTATCGGACAGACGATCCATTTTGCGTTGTAGACGGCTTTTTCTTCGGTAACGGTGACTTCGACCGAATACGCTCTTTCTCCGATAAGCGCGCCGCTTTCGTCGAACCAGCCCACCCAGGTATAACCGGGATTGCCTACGGCGGTAAGCGTCGCTTTCTTGCCGACCGTGGTTTGTTGCGTGACGGATACGCTGCCTGCGCCTTCCGTTCCCTTTACTTCTATCGTGCCGGGTATCCACTTGGCGATAAGTTCGTACCGATTGTTTTCGTAAACGGCGTATTCTGCGTAATTTACGGTAAATTTGTATTCGAGTTCGGTCGTAATAATATAGTCTTTGTTGCCTTTAACGTACCATCCGACGAAGGTATATCCGTCGTTGGTCGAAGCGTAAACGGAAACTTCTTCGCCGTCCGTCGTGACGTCGTCTTCCTTGCCTATTACGCTTCCCCCTTCGATACAGGTAGAATCCACCGAAACGATTATCGGACAAATAACCCATCTCGGCGTAACGGTGCGTTTTTCCGTAGTCATCGTAAAGGAATAACTCATACTCGTTCCTTCGCTGACTTTGGTTTCTCCCGAGAACCAACCTAAGAACGTGTATCCTTCGTTGGTTTTCGCGCTGAGTACTACGGTATCTCCGACTTTAGTCGCTCCGAGCGTGTTCGTCGTGCCTGCGTCCGCAGTGTAAGAACCTATTGTAATCGGACAGTCTATCCATTTCGCCTTTATCGTCAAAGCAGCCTCGGGTACTCTAACCGTATACGAATAACCGCTTTCGAGAAGTTTGTTGTTGACGTCGTACCAGCCCGTAAACGTCGCATTGTCGTACGTTTCCGCATAAAGAGTAACGTCCTGCCCGGACACCGCGTTTTCAAGTCCCGTCACTCTGCCCATACTCGGACTCGCCGTCTTGTCTTGCCCGTTTTCGATAACGGCAACGCTCAGCGTTTTCGTCGCCCACCTTGCCGAATACGTCTTTTGATTTTCACCGTCGGGCATCGGGAACGTGTAGTTCCTGTCTTTCGTCAATAGCGTATTGTCTTCGTACCAACCGAGCCAAACGTACCCGTCTACGGGAGCCGCGCTTATCGTTACGTTCTTCCCTGCCACCGTAATGCCCGTCGGGACGTTGAGATACTGCGCAAAGTTAGCGGCGATTTTGCCGTCTATTTTCGCTTGGAAATCAACCGTACGCTCCGTCCATCTCGCGTAAATCGCCATACTCTTGTCGGGTACGGTAAACGTGTAGGAAAGTTCTTTGCAGACGAGTTCGCTCGTTTCTTTATCTCTGAGCGGCTCGGTGTACCAACCTAAGAACGTGAACCCGTCTTCGTTGCTTGCCACGACCGTTTCTTCGTCGCCGGGGAAGTACGAACTATCCACTCCGACGGCGTTTCCGTGTTTGTTTACGCCCAGTCTGCTTTCCGCGCGGACGAAAGCGTATTTAGCCACGAACGTGCGTTTTTCCGCGGTGACTTCCGCCTTACAGGTCAGTTCGAAATCATCGCTTATCTTCGTATAAACGTACTGTTCCGTTCCCGAAACGCTGCTCAAAGTTTTTTCGTACCACCCCAAAAACGCGTATCCGACGTTTATCGACGCACAGAGCGCGATTTTTTCGCCGACTACGTTGCCTTTTTCGTAACCGCTCACGCTGCCTGCGAGCGCAACCTTGCCCGCCGCCGATTCGCAGTCGAGTTCCGTCGTCGCGCTTACGGTGTTCTCTATCCAAAATGCATAGTATACGGCGTTCGATTCGGGCATCTTGAACGAGTACGTTCTCTTTCCGCTATCGCTTACTTTGTTGCCGTTTCCGTCGAACCAACCGCGTAAGGTGTATCCGTCGTTGGTTTCCGCTTCTATCGTCGCTCTTTCGCCCGCAACGAACGCTCTTTCCAGTCCGCTTAACTTTCCTGCGAGAGTTGCGTCAAGAATTTCGCCCTTGTCGCCGATAAGAGCACCGACAAGATCGACTTTTATCCATTTTGCTTTAAGCGTTTCGAAAATTTCTTTGTTTTCGGCGGCAAAACCGTATCTCGTCGTGCTGCCGACCTTAGTTTCGTTCAGCCCTTCGCCTTTGTACCAACCGACAAAGGTATATCCGACGTTCGTTTTCGCGTTGACGACTATCTCGTCGCCCGGCACGTACGCTTTTTCTTCCACCGCAACCGATCCTGCGTCCGCATTTTCGGAAACCGCTTCGATTTTTGCCCATTTTGCGGTAAGCGTACGCTTGTTTTCCGTTAAAACGAACGAATAAACAAACTCGAATTTGTCGCTTTCGCCGAGTTTTACGCCGTTTTCGTACCAACCGAGCCATACGTATCCGACGTTGGATTTCGCGCTGACCGTAATCGTTTGGTTAATTCTCGTTCCCCCTTCGACGCCGCCGACTTCGCCGGCTTTTTCGTCGTTCGTTTCAAGAACGACCGGACAAACTATCCATTTCGCCGTGTACACGCTAATTTCCGCGCTAAGGTTAAATACGAGCGTTTCGTTCCCGGCTTCGCCGACGAGTTCGTCCCCTTTATACCAACCTAAGAACGTGTATCCGGGGTTCGTGGTCGCTTTAACGCTTATTTCCTGTCCTACCACCGTCGCTCCGGTGATTTCTTCCGTACTGCCGGCGAATTCGTCGTTTACTTTGAAAGCAACGGGGAATTTCTCCCAGGTAGCGACATATTCTTTATCTTCTTCGGTCATCGTAAACGTATAAGTAAGACTCGTGTCAGCGCTTACTTTAACGTCGCCGTCGAACCAGCCTATAAAGGTGTATCCGTCGTTGGTCACCGCCGTAATCGTGGTTTCCCTTCCTACTACCGTCGCGCCTTCCACGCCGCTTACCGAGCCTGCCGACGGATTGTTCGCCGAAATTTTCGTTTTGCAGCGAACCCATCTCGCCTCGAGCGTAACGTCGGTCCGACCGAGCGTAAAGTCGTATTCGGTCTTGCCTGCTTCGCTTACTTTGTTTTCTCCGTCAAACCAACCGACGAAGGTGTATCCGTCGTTCGGATATGCGTTTATTCCGAGTTTCTGCCCTACTACGTATCTGTCGCCGAGAGAATCCGTCGCGCCGCCTTTTTGGTCGCTCGAAATTATCGTGATTTTTGTCCAGACGGCGGTGTAAGACTTGTTTTCCGCGCACATAACGAAAGTAAACTCCGAAGAAGTGCCTTCGCTTACCTTGTCGCCGTTTTCGTCGAACCAGCCTTGCCAGACGTACCCGGAATTCGTCGTTGCCGTCACCGTTACGGTTTGTCCGTCAACGTAGGTTTCGTTGAGTTCGGTCACCGACCCGGCTTTCTCGTCGCCGCTTTTTACTTCCGTTCTTGCCCATTTCGCCTCGTACGTGCGGTTTTCGTCGGGCATTTCGAACGTGAGCGTCTTTTCCGTCGTTACTTTCGTATCGCCGTTAAACCAACCGATAAAGGTGTATCCTACGTTCGTCGTTGCTTCGACCGAGCAAATTTCGCCGGGCAGATACTTGCCGTTAAGCGCGCTTACCGAACCCGCTTTCTCGTCGCCGGGCATTACGCTTACTTTAATCCATCTCGCCTCGTACGTCACGCTCTTTTCGGTTATCGCAATCTCGAGCATCGTTTTTTCGGTGACGAGTACGCCGCCGTCGTACCAACCGATAAAGGTATATCCGTCGTTGGTTTCCGCCACCGCCGAAACCGAGACGCCCACACGATACTTGTTCGTAAGTTCGGGAACGTTGCCGGCGTTTTCGTCGCAAGAAACGAGCGTAACCTTGCTCCACCTTGCGATAATCGTTCTGCTCTCGTTCGACATCGTCGCCGCATAAACTTCGTTGGCGGTAAGTTGCGTCAGTTCTACGCTTTCCGTTCCGTTTCTTTCTACCGTAACCCACTCGTACCAACCGAGCCAGGTATACCCTGCGCTAGTTTCTGCGTAAACGTTGGTATTTTCGCCCGAAACGTAGGTTTTGTCCGCATTTGCAAAACTTACCGCGCCGGCTTTGTCGCTTGCCGCCGCGATTTCTTCCGCCGTACCCGTCGCGCCTTCGAGTTCTTTAACGAGTTTCAGCCTGCTCCACTTAGCGACGATCGTACGGTTTTCCGCCGTCATATTGAACGTGTAGGTATTAAGCGTGCCTTCGCTTACCTTAACTTCGCTCACGGTTCCGTCTTCGGCGGTCGTTCTTTCAAACCACCCCAGCCAGGTGTAACCCGCGTTGGTAACCGCGGTTGCTTTCGCTCCCTCGTTCTCGAAGAAAGTTTTTTTCGTTTCGCTGTATTCGCCGGCAAGCGTGGTCGTGCCTGCGGCTTCGGCTTGCTCTTTTTGCTCGGTTTCGTCGCCGCTCGCTCCGACGAGGAACTTAACGACGTTTACTTTGCTCCATTTGGCGGTGTAAACAACGTTGTTTTCGGGCATAATGAATCTATGGTAGTTTTTTTGATCATGACTTACTTTCTTTCCGCTTTCGTCAAACCACCCCAAAAATGTATATCCTTCGTTGGTTTCCGCGATTATTTCTAGTCTTTCGCCGGGAAGATAGGTTTCGGGAAGTTCTCCGAGGACCCCCGCTTCGTCGATATTTTTTTTGAGTTCTACGTTATAAAGTTTCCACTTGGCAATGTACTCGACGTCGGTTGCGGTAAGGGTTATTTTAAGGTCGGTTTCGCTCCCGACGCTTACTTTTTCGTCGCCTTTATACCAGCCGACCCATTGATAATTGCCGTTCGTCGCTGCGGTAAGGGTCGCCTCGTCGCCCACGACGTATTTACCGTTCAGTCCGCCTACCGCGCCTGCCTCTTCGATGTTCTTTTTAAGCGTTACTTCCGCCCATTTTGCGGTATAAACCGCGTCGTAGTCGGGTACGGTAACGGTAAGCGTGTACGAGTTTTCTTCGCTTACTTTAACTCCGTCTTCGCCGTACCAGCCGAGCCAGACGAACCCGTCGTTCGATTTTGCGTTCAACGTGATTTTATCGCCGGGAACGATGGTTTTGCCCGCGTCGGCGATTTCCGTCGAACCTGCTTTTTCTTTGTTTGTTTTTACCGTAATCAACGCCCATTTCGCGATATATTCGGCGTCGTACGCGCCTACGGTGACTAAGCAGACTTCTTTTTCCGTCACGAGTTCGTCGGATTCGTCGTACCAGCCGAGCCAGGTGTATCCGCGGTTCGTTTCCGCAGTCAGTTCTACGGTTGAACCGTACGGATAAACTCCGCCGCCTCTTACCGAGCCTGCTCCTTTGTCGCTTGCCGTCGCGTCGATTGCGTAGTTAAGCACCGTCCATTCGGCGTAAACGGTAATCATTCCGTCGAATCCGTACGGCTCGACGCTCCTGCCTTCCTCGTCGGTAAGGGGTTTCTTCACGCCGCCGTCGTAAACGTACCAGTACTCGAACGCGTTACCCGTTTTGGTCGGCACGTCAAGAGTAAACTCTTCGCCGAAACGTACGCTTGCGAACGGGCGAACGACGACGCCGCCGTCGGTAACGTAGTTTATCGTATAAGTTTTAGGTTCGGTGTCGGAATAAAAATCCGCGGCATAACCGATAATTTGACCGCTTTCGTTTTTAATCTCTTTGACCGCTTCGATGACGTCGCCGTCTTTGCCGAACGTAAACGTTTTGCCGTTCTCGTCTTTCCAGGCGGTTATTTCCTTGCCGGATACCGCTATGTCCGACGTAAAGTCGGCGGCGAATTCAAGGTAAGTAACGTACGATTTTTCGCATAAAAGCGTTTCTCCGTCGTAAAAACGCAAGGTCACGGCGTGGCGTTTATGCACAGTAAGGACATAGTCGTACGCCTCTTCTCCGTCGGCGTAAGTACGGACGTAATAAACGTTGTTTCCGTCTTTGACGGCAACGCTCTTTTCCGTTATTTCTTCGGTCCGTTTCTCGTCGGAGAAAAGTTTCCAGGACGTGTTCTTTCCGTCGAGTTTAACGTTGTCGAAAACGACGTTTTCTTCATTTGTCACCAACAGTATGTTTTCGTCGGTTATTTTACCGCCGTTAAAAACTTTAACGCTGCCTTTGTCTTTCTTCCATTTTGCGTATATCGTCGCGTTTCCTTTGATTTCGTACGGAAAAACGGCTTTTTCGGTTCGCTCTTCATCAATGAACCACCCCGAAAAAACGTACCCGTTTTTCGTCGTGACGTCGGACGGAGAATAAATTTTATCGAACATCGCGCCTTTTACGGAAGAAACGGCGGAGCCGCCGTCCGTTTCGAAGTCGATCGTACGCGCGTTGAGTTTAACGAGTTCTTCGTCGGTAAGTTTCAGATAATCTTTTTCTCCGAATACTATTTGTTTCGCCGAAAACGTGGCGGTTTCGCTCGTTACGTCGTAAGTAAAAGTAACGATGCCGTCGCTTGCGGTAAAAGTTCCTTCCTTTTCTTCGGCGGACCCGGACGATTTCGCTTTGAAAACGGTAGAAGATACTATCTCGATATAGTCGCCGCCGTCCGCGTATTCCCATTCGTTCGCGTCTTTAAGGATACGATAGTACTTGCCGATTTTCGGCGCTCCGCCGCTACCTATTCCTTGGCAGGCAAACAGGCAGGCAAGCAGCAAAACCGTCGCCATCGCAAAACACGCTATCTTAAAAAACTTTTTCATATCCGACTCCGTTCGTATTCGATTATCGTTTTCAATCCGTCCTTATGCGTATGCGCACGCACGAAACGCGCACGCGCCGTATAAAGATACAAATTTATTATAAACTTGGATTAACTTATTTGTCAATACGCAAAAATCCCTTACCTTTTTCGTCCGCACGCAAAAAAATTACCTTTGCCGCTATATCGCCGCCGTCGTTAAATCTCCGCTTGCGGACGGAAAAAAACAAAAACTCGATGTTGACTTTTCGGCCGGGGGTAGTATAATTATGGAAAAACAGGTTTTTAGGGAGCAAAAATCATTATGGATATGAAAAATATTGTCAAAAACCCGATTTTCTTTGAAGAAAACCGCGTGTACCGAGTTTATCTCGGCGGAAAAGGATTCGAAGGGTTTTTACCGAACGCGGAAGACGGTTTCTTCCCCGAAGAATGGGTCGCAAGCAAAGTTAAAGCGATAAATCCGAGATATTTCGGCAAGCGCGACGGCGTGGCGGTGGTTAAAGGAACGGATATATTTTTCGACGATTTGTTAAACGAGTATCCGGACGAACTTCTCGGCGGCAAAAAATACGACTGCCTCGTCAAATTCCTTGACAGCGCGATACGCTTGCCCGTACAAGTGCACCCGACCAAAGAATTTTCTCGTAAATATTTTAACAGCGAATACGGAAAAACCGAAGCGTGGCTCGTCGTTGCGACGAGAGAAAATCCGTCGCTTTATTTCGGTTTTAACAAAAAAATCACGCGTGAAGATCTTGCAAAACTCGAAGACGAAAGCGAAAACGAACGCGACGCGATGACCACGGTTTTGCAAAGAGTTACGCCGAAAGTCGGCGACGTGTACCTTATCTCGGCAGGACTTATACACGCGATCGGAGCGGGTTGCACGATAGTGGAAATTCAAGAACCCACCGATTTTACCATTCAACCCGAAGCCCGGTGCGGCGACTACCGCATATCGGAAAACGAACGCTATATAGGGCTCGAAAGAATGACCGCTCTCGATTGCTTTAATTACGACTTGTACGGAGATAAGGCTCTCGAAATAGCGAAAAAAGAACCCCGTATCGTTAAAAACGAGAACGGAGTTAAAATAGAAAATCTTATTACCTACGCCGATACGCCGTGTTTTGCTCTCGACCGCTACACCCTACATGGCGGCGAAATCAAACTCGAAAACGCCCCTGCCGTTTATATCGTAATCGACGGAACAGCCACTTTGCAAAACGGCACGGAAGTCAACCGCGGCGGATTTTTCTTCCTGCCCTATTCGGCAAAAGGCATCACGCTGAAATCCGAAAACGCCACCGTTCTCGCCTGCCTTCCCAGCAAACAATAATTACCTTATTTACTAAAAAAACCGCGTCCGAAATGACGCGGTTTTTTTCATAAATAATCGTTTTTTTATTAAATTACGAAAACGAAATAATACACGGCGAGGGCGATGTCGGCGATAAGGGAGAGCGTGAGCGAAACGCAACTTACGATATGTAGAATGTATCTCGTGCTTGTAACTCCCAGCGCAGAGCAAACGACCGAGCCTTGCAGGGTGATTATCGCAGCGATCATCGTTACCGTTTTTACCCAACTCGCAGTCACTCCGCCGGACCCCGGCGCGTGCGCTACTCCGATAAAAATGATCGACAGCCCGAAGAATACCATCGCCAAACTAAAACTTATTACTTTCGGTGCGGTTTTCGGGTGTTTTCTTTGTCTTTCGGCGGATTGCGCCAAAAATCTTTGTTTTGCCGTCATAACTTGATTTTACTACGCTTTGTTTTTCGTGTCAACGGCGATCTAAACGAATTTACGAAGTTCGTTTACCGTGTCGAACACGAAGTCGGGTTTTATCGCGCTCTCTTTAAGCATTTCTTCGGTGGTTTCTCCGCTCATTACGAGCACCGACGCCATACCGTTGTCCACGCCGAAGCGTATGTCCGTGTACAGTCTGTCGCCAACGAACGCTACTTCTTCGGGTTTAACCGCGCAAAAATCGAAAACGTATTCCGCCATCGGAGCGTACGGTTTGCCGATAATTATTTCCGGGCGTTTGCCGGTAGTCGCTTCCACGAGCGCCATCATCGCGCCTGCGTCGGGCATATTGCCGTTGTCCGACGGGCAAACGAAATCGGGGTGGGTCGCTATGTAAGTCTTCCCTTCCGCAACCAGGTTCGTCGCGTGCCAGAGTTTTTTGTAGGTAAGTTCGGTATCGAACGCAAGGAGCATTATATCCGCGTCTTCGTCTTCGCTTACCGCGTTAACGCCGCTCTCTTTGAGTTCTTTAACCAGCGTTTCCGTTCCCAAAACGTACACGCGTTTACCGTTATAATGTTTGTTAAGGTACGCGG
>ERZ779888.345-NODE-345-length-57617-cov-6.514246_pt1 | contig 57617 bp, 40 predicted proteins | sample MGYA00511245_ERZ779888 | MGnify/ENA primary metagenome ERZ779888 (study PRJEB29588, sample SAMEA2155255) | human gut metagenome | biome: human gut; feature: human-associated habitat; material: faeces | place: Denmark | collected 2008/2010 ...
CGGTAAGGGCGCAATGCACGTTGATGGTGCTTACACCAACTTCGTTTATTGATAAGAATTCGGCATTTACCGAATGATGAAAAATAAAATCACTTCTTTATAAATGAAAGGGAGAGAAATCAATGGCTAAAAAACAAAAGGTTGAACTTACCCCCGAAGAAAAGGCAGCTAAAAAGCTCAGACATTCAAACGGCTGGGTACGTTTTTGGGCAATAGTAGTGGCTCTTGCTCTTACGGCAGGCATTTACGGACTTGCAAGCAAAACCGCAGGCAAGGAGTCGGCAGCAACGGGTACGGCAACTGCTTCGGGCTCATCAACAGGCTCATCAAGCTCTTCGTCGGGCTCTTCATCGGGTTCTTCATCGAGCTCTTCATCGGGCGCTTCCGCTTCTTCTTCGAGCGGCGCGTCGGCTTCTGCCGGTGACACCAGCGGTGCGGCAGCGGCAGCTTCATCAGGCGTAGACGCAGCAGCGGCAGCCGAGGCTATAAATGCAGCTACCGCTAAGGCAGTTGCGGCAGGCTATCACTGGACAAGATCCGCTCAGTACACTCAGCCTGTTGACGTCGGTAGTGCTACAAGTGGTCTTAACACTCTCATCAAAGGTATTGACCCCGAGGCGTCTCTTGACTCCGTTGTAGGCGGATTCATCGGTATCGGCGACAAGGAAATGGATATCGAAAAGGGCGGCAGCGCAGCCGAGCAGATTGACTATCACGGCGAGAATTACGCTCTTCAGGCAACCGCTCTTCAGGCAAGCGACCTTAAAAACCTTAAGGTTGACGGAAACACCTACACCTTTGAGGTTGAAAACGCAACTTCACCTCAAACGGATAAATCGACCGCTATGTCAAGACTTACAAACGACATTCTCACTCAGAGCATGGTTGACAGCGAAATCAAGAATTTTATAAGCGCGGCAAAGATAAACTCCGCAACAATTGAATACACCAACATCAAGGCAACCGTAGTTATCGAGGACGGCAACCTTAAGGAATTTAAGTATTCCTATGACGGCAACGTAGCTGAGCTCAATATCAAGGTAGCGTTCATCAGCGTTAACGGTAAGGGCGCAATGCACGTTGATGGTGCTTACACCAACTTCGTTTATTGATAAACGCACTCCCTTAACCGAATAAAAAAACAAAGAGCTGTAAATTTAATTTACAGCTCTTTTTGTATGGCATCGGCCGAATTTTCAAACGGCAAACACATTTTGCTTTTACGGATTTACCACGTTTATCGGCTTGCCCGAAACAAACGCCTCGATGTTGCTTTTGAATATTCCCATAAGTCTCTCGCGCGTTTCAAATGCCGCCCACGCTATGTGCGGCGTGATAAAGCAGTTTTTCGCCGTGAGCAACGGATTGTCTTTTGCCGGCGGCTCGGTTGACAGCACGTCCACTCCCGCGCCTGCGATTTTTCCCGAATTCAGCGCGTCGGCAAGAGCTTTTTCATCAACAACCGGTCCGCGTGAGGTGTTTATGATAAACGCTGTTTTTTTGCACTTGCTCAGAAAATCGGCGTTTACGGTTTTTTCCGTCTCTTTTGTGAGAGGACAATGGAACGTAATAATGTCGGCGTTTTCCGCAAGATCATCGAGGTTCTTTGCCCATCTGAAATTCTTGCGTGCGCTCTGGTCGGTAACGTGACCCGACAATGCTATGATGTTCATTTTATAAGCCTCGGCTATGTCGGCTACGGCTCCGCCGATTTTTCCGAAGCCGACTATGCCTATCGTTTTGCCGGAAAGCTCGGTAAGCGGCTTTTTCCAAAAGCAAAAGTCGGGGCAATTTGACCATTCGCCGTTTTTTACCGCGTCCGAATGCATGGCAACGCCTACGGCAAGCTCCGAAATAAATGCAAATACGAGCTGTGCCACGCCCATGGTGGAATAAGCCGGTATATTTGAAACCGGTATACCCTTTTCCTTGAGATACGCGCAGTCCACCACGTTGTAGCCCGTCGACAAAAGCGCGACGAATTTCACGTTTTGCATTTTGTCTATCTCGGCTCTTGTGAGCGGAGTTTTATTTGTTACGACTATGTCTGCGTCGTGTGTTCGTTCAACGATTTTTTCGCGCGGTGTGCGGTCGAAAATCTCGACCTCGCCGTATTTTTTCAGAAAATCCCAGCTCAAATCGCCCGGATTTGTCGTCTTGCCGTCAAGAATAACTGTCTTCATATAAAAAACCGCCTTTCGGTAAAGCTTTGCTTTTGAGCTAATTGTAACACAACCTCAAAGGAATTTATACCTAAAAGGCAAAAATTACTTCATATTTTCATATTTTGTTTGACCTTACCAATAATATGATATAAAATTATATATAATCTATTACTATGCCCTGCAATAATAATTTTTGGGTGGTACCGATTTGACCGACAGAGAACTTACGCGAAGAAAGCTCCTGAATATTTTAGCATGTGTGCTGCTGATTTTGGCAGTCGCACTTTTAGTGTTGACTTTTCTTATGCAGATAAACGATGTTTCGTCGGCATATGACGAAGTGCTCGAGCGTCTTGCGGAGTTTGAGGAGGCCGTTGCGTCAATTCCGAGCAAGTGGCTCGTGATTCTCGTGATTTTCCTTATATACATAGGCAAAGTGCTTATTCCCCTGCCGATAACTGCGGTCTGTGTTATAGCCGGTATGGTATTCCCCACGCCGATAGCCGTGGCTGTGAATTTTGCCGGTATGACATTGCTTATGACGATAAAGTTTTATTGGGGCAAGCATCTCGGCGGCGGAACAATACACAAGATTCTCACAAGATACGATAATGTTCGCCGTATGATGGAATCGGGTAAAAGAAGCACCGATTGGATTTTAGTGCTTTTTAGGTTAGTGCCGTACTTCCCGATAAATTCCATAAGTCAGCTCTACGGGGCGCTTGAATACGACTATTGGAAGTTTATTTTGCTGTCACTTTTGGGATTCACGCCTAAAATTATTTCTTACAGCATGATAGGTCGTCACGTTTATAACCCGTTTTCACTCGCGTTTATGCTGCCGATTGTGATTATCTTCACCATCTCCGGTGTTTCCATACTCGCGGTCAATAAGTTTATAGATATAGTAGTTAATAATAAAAACAAAAAGACTGCCGAAACTTTTTCGGCAGGAAAGGATGAAAAATGAAAATGGCAACTCCCGAAACCCTTAAAAAAGAAATTCTCTCTGCATCTCTCGATGAAAGGCTTAAAAAAGCCTATGTCACCGAGGAAAATGTTAAAGAGCAGTATGACAGGTACATAAATCTTTTAAACGAATTTGAGGCTCTTTTCGGAAAGAACAGAGATGTTCGTCTGTTCTCCGCTCCCGGCAGAACCGAAGTCGGCGGAAACCACACCGACCACAACCACGGCAGAGTGCTTGCGGCGGGAATCAACCTTGACGCAATAGCCGCGGCTTCAAAAAACGACGAAAACATTGTAAGAGTTAAATCCGAGGGCTATTCCATGGACGTTGTTGACGCTGCGGACCTCTCGGTAAACCCCAACGAAATGGGACATTCACCCGCTCTCGTGCGCGGTGTCCTTGCAGGCTTTAAGAAATACGGCTATAAGATAGGCGGCTTTGACGCCACTACCGCATCAAGGGTTATCGCGGGCTCGGGACTCTCGTCATCTGCCGCATATGAAGTCCTTGTCGGCACTATGGTAAACTATCTTTACAACGACGGCAAGGTTGATGCGGTCACAATAGCCAAAATAGCACAGTATGCCGAGAACGAATATTTCGGCAAGCCATGCGGACTTATGGACCAGATGGCGTGCTCCGTCGGCGGCTTCGTAACAATAGATTTCAACGACCCGAAAAATCCCGTGATAGAAGAGGTTGACTTTGATTTTGCCAAGTGCGGCCACTCGCTTTGCATTGTCGATACAAAGGGCAGCCACTCCGACCTCACCGATGAATACGCTGCTATCAGAACCGAAATGGAGAGCGTAGCCGAATTTTTCGGCAAAAAGGTTCTTCGCGAGGTAAGCGAAGAGGAATTTAAATCAAAAATAAGAGAATTGCGCACGGCAGTAGGCGACAGAGCAATACTTCGCGCTATGCATTTCTATGCCGACAACGCAAGAGTTTTAAAGGAGGTTGACGCTCTTCGCGGCGGAGATTTCGAGACCTTCAAGAAGTATATTCTCGAGAGCGGCGCATCATCATACAAATATAATCAAAACGTATTTTCCGTAAAACAGCCGTCCGTTCAGCCCGTATCTCTCGCTCTCGCTGTTTCCGAGAGCATCTTAAAGGGACGCGGCGCATGGCGCGTTCACGGCGGCGGATTTGCCGGCACAATTCAGGCTTTTGTCCCGAACGACCTTTTAAAGGATTACAAGAGCATAATGGAGAGCATTTTCGGCGAGGGAACCTGCTATGTGCTCTACATTCGTCCGGTAGGCGGCACCGAAATCTGATTTTCGCCGCCTCCCCTTATTAGGCTCCCTTGTAAAGGGAGCTGTCACCGTAGGTGACTGAGGGATTGTTCAGGCTCCCTTGTAAAGGGAGCTGTCATCGAAGATGACTGAGGGATTAAAAAGTAATTTGCTTCCTATTTAAATTCCATATAACTCCACAAAATCCCTCCGGCTTGCCTTGCGGCAACCCACCTCCCTTTACAAGGGAGGCTGAATTGTATTGCAAAGTAGGCTGTTTAGGGCAAAAAGGGAGGCAAAATCCGACCGAGGAATTAAAGATGAAGTATAATCATAACAAAAATCTTGTTAAAAACGCAAAGGTGCTTCGCAAAGATATGACCAAGGAAGAACGGCACTTGTGGTATGATTATTTGCGAAACAAGGATGTACGATTCCTCCGTCAAAAAATAATAGGCAGCTATATTGTTGATTTCTATTGTTCAAAAGCAAACTTGGTAATTGAACTTGACGGCTCACAGCACTACGAGGATAAAGGAATTAAATATGACGCCGAAAGGACAAAATTTCTTGAACAAAACGGACTTACGGTTGTAAGAATTCCCAATAATGAGATAAACCGCAACTTCGACGGTGTTTGTGAATATTTGGACAGTGTGTTGAAATCCCGCTGTCGCACAGGCGATTGAGAGATACAACTTCCCCTTATTAGGCTCCCTTGTAAAGGGAGCTGTCACCGCAGGTGACTGAGGGATTATTTAGGCTCCCTTGTAAAGGGAGCTGTCACCGCAGGTGACTGAGGGATTGTTCAGGCTCCCTTGTAAAGGGAGCTGTCATCGAAGATGACTGAGGGATTGTTTAGGCTCCCTTGTAAAGGGAGCTGTCATCGAAGATGACTGAGGGATTAAACAGCGAAGCACTTTCTTTTTAAAATCTATTTTTTTTAAGAAAATCCCTCCGGCTTGCCTTAATAGGGTGTCGCTCTTTTTGTGAGGCGGCTGAGACACGGTAATTGGAAATTACATCATATTCCACCTACAAAGAGCGACGATTATAATTCAAAATTTCGATAAGATTACAGCATTTGCATTCAGCGTTTTACACGTTGACAAATTGTCCGAAAGGCAGAGAAAAATGGATATAAAAAACATATTAAAAGAGCTGACTTCGGCTGTCGGTGTATCCGGAAAGGAAACCGACGCGGTTTTAACGGCGCAAAGGCTTTTGTCCGAATTCGGCAAAACGCGCGAGGACGTTCTTCATTCCGCAATATGCGAAATTGAGGGAGACAGGGCGGGGCATATCCTGCTTGACGCTCATATAGACCGTATAGGTCTTATCGTAACCTCCGTCACCGACGAGGGGTTTTTGCACGTTGCCGCCTGCGGCGGCGTTGACCGTCGCACATTGAACGGTCAAGAGGTGACCGTTTACGGCAGAGAGCCGGTATTCGGAGTTATAGCAAGCACTCCGCCGCACCTTGCAAGCGGTGACAACGAGCGGAAGGCGACGGAAATCGATGATATCCTTATTGATATAGGCGCAAAAAATAAGCAGTCGGCGGAAAAGCTCGTTTCCCCGGGAGACAGAGCGGTTGTCAATTCCTCTTTCCTATCGCTCTGCGGCGACAGCGTGTCCTGTGGGGCACTTGACGACCGTTCGGGAATTGCCGTGCTTCTTCGCGCGCTTGAGCTTATTAAGGGTAAGCCGCACAAAAAAGTTACCGTTGTGTGTTCCTCTCGCGAGGAGACGAGCGGCGGCGGAGCAAAAGCCGCGGCATTTAATTCGGATGCCGACGAGATAATTGCGGTTGACGTCAGCTTTGCAAAGACTCCGGACAGCAAGGCGGAGGAATGCGGAATACTCGGCAAGGGCCCCATGATAGGTATTTCACCGTCGCTTTCATACGAATTCGGCGAGGAGCTTGTGCGCGTTGCCGAGAAAAACGACATTCCGTATCAGCTTGAGGTTATGGGCGGCAGAACCGGCACTAATTTGGACGGTATGACCACGGAGCGCGGCGGAATTAAGAGCGCGCTTATATCAATACCACAAAAATATATGCACACCGGAATAGAGGTTGTGTCCGTTACGGATATTGAGCTTTGCGCAAGGCTCATTGCCGCATACATTCTCGGAGGTGATTTAAATGCTTAACGAGCTTTGTAATTTAAACGGCATTTCCGGCAGGGAGCACGCCGTAAGAGATTATATAATTTCGAATTTGCCGTCGGACGCGGAATATCGCATAGATCCGCTCGGCAGTCTCATAGTTTATAAAAAGGGCAAAGCCGAGCCGAAAAATAAAGTTATGCTCGACGCGCATATGGACGAGGTCGGCTTCATAATAACTTATATAACGGATGACGGGTACCTGAAGTTCACCACGGTCGGCGGAATTGACGAGCGCGTTATTTTCGGCAGAGCGGTAAAGGTGGGCAAGGAGCTTATCCCCGGCGTTATAGGCGGCAAGGCTATACATCAGACGACCTCCGAGGAGAGAGGTAAATTGCCGTCAGTTGAGGATATGTATATCGATATCGGCGCGAGTTCAAAAAAAGAGGCCCTGTCTCACGTTTCACTCGGCGACGCAGTGTATTTTGACTCGTGCTACCGCGAATTCGGCGACGGCTTTATCAAGGCGAAGGCCATTGACGACCGCGTCGGCTGTGAAATTTTATTAAGACTTATAAATTCCGATTTGCCGTATTCGGCGACCTTCTGTTTCTCGGTTCAAGAGGAAATAGGCACTCGCGGAGCGGCTGCTGCGGCTTATTCGGTTGCTCCCGATTTCGCAATAGTCGTTGAGGGCACTACGGCGGCGGACATTTCGGGCGTTCCCGACGAAAAAAAAGTCTGCCGTTTGGGCGGCGGTGCCGTTGTCAGCTTTATGGACAGGGGAACCGTCTATGACAGCGAGCTCTATAAAAAGGCGTTTGAAATTGCCGAAAAGAACGGCATAGGGTGTCAGACCAAAACCGTTGTGGCAGGCGGCAACAACGCTTCCGCAATACACAAGGCGGCAGGCGGCATAAAAACTCTTGCCGTATCTGTTCCGTGCAGATATATTCACTCGGGCAGCTCGGTTGCGAAGAAAGAGGATATAGAGAGCACGTTTGAGCTTGTAAAAGCACTTTTTGCGGAGCTGTCGCAGTGCTGAAATCGATTGACGGACCGACAGAGGCAGCCATTGTTACGGACGGTGAATTTAAAGAATGTCTTGCGGTAAAGTATATTTTATTTGCCGCTTTTCGGCTGTCACTCGGAGAGGCGTGGCTTCAAACGGACTTCGGCGGCAGAGTGACGGCTGTGCTTTTAAATAAAAACGACGGAACGATAATTTGCCCGTCAAGCTCCGCCGATTTACGGGAGCTTTCGGAGTTTGCCTCTTTTTTCGGCGAAAATATATATTTTTGCTCCGGGAACGATTGCGCGGACGCAAAAGCCGTTCTTATGGAGCTCTCCGAATTACCGCAAAAAGAAACTTGCGCACAGCCGCTTTGCGACATAACCGCGGACGAATACAAGGTGCTGACAGGTAAAACGCCCGATTTTGACGACAGGGCGTATCTCGAATGGCTTTCGAGGACGGGCAGAGGCGTGTTCGGCGGAAGCACAAGGGTTATGTGCATAAGGCAAAACGGCAAAACGGCTTCTCTTGCCGTAGGCGATATAATCGGAAAAGACGCGTATATACGCGACGTTGCGACAAGCGAAAAATATCGAGGCAGAGGCTTTGCCGCGGACTGTGTTATTTCTCTTTCGAGAGAGCTTAAAAAGAGTGCCGATTGCATATTTTTAATGTGTAAGCCGGACAATGCAAAGCTGTATGAAAAATGCGGCTTCATAAAAAAAGAATACATAATAAGAAAGACTTGAAATGAAAGATTTTTTTGAATTTACAAAAAGAACCGAGGAGGCGTCAAAAAAGGCGCTGACTCTCGCCGAAAAGAAGTTTTCGGAAATAGACGAAATAACCGAATACAACCAGCGCAAGGTGCTCGCGGCGTTTATAAATAATCGTGTTGACGAGACGGATTTCAACTCCACCACCGGCTACGGCTACAACGATAAGGGCAGAGAAAAGCTCGACAGGCTCACCGCCGAGATTTTCGGTGCGGAGGACGGCTTAATAAGAGCCACCACCTTAACATGCGGCACCCACACAATAGCGACCGCGCTTTACGGCGTACTGAGGCCGGGCGATATAATGCTCAGCGTAACGGGAGTCCCCTACGACACCATACATTCCGTTATCGGTATTGACAAAAGCAGTAAGGGTCACGGCTCACTCGCCGATTTCGGCGTGAAATTCGAATATATCGAACTTACCGAAAATGACGAGATAGATTATGACGCAATAGAAAAAAGAGTCGGCTGCGGAGACATTAAGATGGTTTATATCCAGCGCTCGCGCGGGTATTCGCTGCGCCATTCGATTTCGATTGACGAAATAGAGAAAATCGCGACTCTTACACACCGTGTAAGCCCCGATACGGTTGTTATGACAGACAACTGCTACGGCGAATTTACGGAGAAAAAAGAGCCGTGCGACGTCGGAGTGGATTTGGCGGCAGGCTCGCTTATCAAAAATCCGGGCGGCGCGATAGCTCCCTGCGGCGGCTATATAGTAGGCAGGCATGACCTTGTTGAGGATTGCGCATACAGAATGACCACTCCCGGACTCGGCAGAGAGGTCGGCGCAACGCTCGGAACAACGCGCAGCCTTTATATGGGTCTTTTTTCTTCGCCGCACGTAACCGGCGAGGCACTCAAGACCGCGGTATTTGCGGCGGCGCTTTTCGATTTGCTCGGCTTTAAGGTGACTCCGCGTCCCGATGAGACGAGACACGATATTATAGAGGCGATTTGCCTTGAGAATGCCGACAGACTGATAGCCTTTTGTCAGGGAATGCAGAAGGGCGCGCCGGTGGATTCATACGTTTCACCCGTGCCGTGGGATATGCCGGGCTACGACAGCCAGGTTATAATGTCCGCAGGGGCGTTCACGTCCGGCTCGTCCATAGAGCTGTCGTCGGACGCACCGCTTCGAGAGCCGTATGCGGTTTGGATGCAGGGCGGAATTAACTTCCACAGCGGAAAGCTCGGCGTTATGCTGGCGGCAGATGAGATAATTAAAAGAGGTCTTTTGGAATAATTTACGGAATAACTTACGGAAAGGTTGATTTTATGGAACTCAGACATCTTAAAAGCGGAACCGACGTCAGAGGTACGGCGGTAAATCCCGACGATCCGAAAAAAATCGATTTGACCGATGAGGCGGTAAAGAGAATTTCCGCAGCGTTTGTCGTATTTCTCGCCGAAAAGCTCGGTAAGAAAGAGGAAGAGCTCGTGATTTCGGTCGGGCATGATTCGAGAATTTCGGCGGAGCGGATAAAATCCGACGTAATCGATGCGCTGTCTTTCTTCGGCCTTGAAATCAAGGACTGTGCGCTCGCATCAACTCCGGCTATGTTTATGACAACTAAAATGCTCGGCTGCGACGGAGCTGTTCAGATAACCGCGAGTCACCATCCGTGGGACAGAAACGGGCTTAAATTCTTTACTCCCGACGGAGGACTTTCCGGTGATGAAATAAAGAGCATACTCGAATATGCCGAGGAGCACGAAAGCGGCAGCTGCCCCGAAAGGTTAAATTTGCAGGAGGTCGATTTTATGTCGGTCTACTGTGAGCACCTTTGCGAAATGATACGCAAGGGCGTAAAGGCGGAGGATTACGAAAGACCGTTAAAGGGACTGAAAATCGTTGTTGACGCAGGTAACGGAGTAGGCGGATTTTACGCCGAAAAGGTACTCTCCCCCCTCGGAGCGGACACAACCGGCAGCCGCTATTTGGAGCCGGACGGTATGTTCCCGAATCATATTCCGAATCCCGAAAACGAGACGGCGATGAACTCCGTGCGAGAGGCAACTCTCGGCGCGAAAGCCGACCTCGGCGTAATATTTGACACGGACGTTGACCGCGGCGGCTGCGTAAGCTCCGACGGCAGAGAGATAAACAGAAACGCTCTTGTTGCCCTGGCGGCGGTCATTGCGCTCGAAAACAATCCGGGCGGCACCGTTGTCACCGATTCCGTAACGTCTGCGGGGCTTACCGAGTTTATAGAAAAAACGCTGGGCGGACATCATCTGCGCTTTAAGCGCGGCTATAAGAACGTCATTGACGAGGCGATAAGACTTGGGGAAAACGGTATAAACGCTCCGCTTGCCATAGAGACTTCGGGTCACGCGGCGTTCAGGGAGAATTATTATCTTGACGACGGCGCATATCTCATAACGAAAATAATTATAAAGGCCGCCGATATGAAAAAGCAGGGTAAAAAGCTTTACGACCTCATATCAGAGCTTAAATATCCGGCGGAGGAAAAGGAAATCCGCCTTAAAATAAGCGAGGAGGACTTCAGAGCCGTCGGCGACAGGCTTTTAGAGGAGCTCGCAGATTTTGCCGCAAAGCGCGATGGCTGGCAAATTGCACCCGACAGCCACGAGGGAATCAAAATAATTTTCCCCAAAACCGAGAGCTTCTTTATTTTAAGGCAGAGCGTCCACGACCCGGTAATACCGATAAATTTCGAGAGTGCCCAAAACGGCGGAGTGAAAAAAGCCGCAAACTCGCTCTATGAATTTATAAAAGATTTCGACGGAGTGGACATTTCTCCGCTCAAGCAGATTTTATAACCGCGTTAAATATGTACGGAGGTGCTTGTTTACGGTATACGATACTATATGTGAAATTTTGAGCGAGCAGCTTGAAATACCGCTCGACGAAATAACCGCCGAGTCAAAGCTGCGCGATGATTTATCGGCAGACAGCCTTGACCTTATCGACCTCGCTATGACTCTTGAGGACGAATTCAGAAAAGAGGTGCCGGACGAGGCGCTTGAAAAGATGAAAACGGTGGGAGACGTAGTAGCATTCATAGAGCTTGAGTAACGGACTAAAATGCCGAAAGCCTGTATTTATGCGGGCTTCCGGCATTTTTTATCAAACGGCTCTGGTTTGGCTCTGTTTGTGAGAGCAATAATGGCAAGAAAATAGATGAAATCTAATAAGGAGCATTATATGACGAAAGTGAATTTTTATGATAGTATTAATGATTCAATGCTGAAGTTTGCAGTTATTATTGCCAGACATAATGGTAAATGGGTATTTTGCAAGCACAAGGAAAGAAATACATGGGAGGCACCGGGGGGACATAGAGAAGATGGTGAGGATATTCTTGAAACAGCCAAACGAGAACTATATGAAGAAACAGGAGCAATAACTTTTGATATTACTCCAATTTGTATATATTCTGTGACTGCACCAGATAATTTCGATGGAATGGAGACTTTTGGAAAATTATTCTTCTCAGATATACATACATTTGAAAAAGAGCTTCACAGTGAAATTGAAAAAATAGCAATTATGGATGAACTACCGATTAATTGGACTTACCCGGAAATTCAACCCAAACTGATAGAAGAAGCAAGAAAAAGAGGATTTTGCCCCAAATTAGATATCAGGTAATCATGTCTGAAAGGGTGAATTAGATGATATTAAGTGTAAGTAGAAGAACTGATATTCCCAATTATTATTCGGAATGGTTCTATAATAGAATAAAAGAAGGATTTTTATATGTTCGTAATCCGATGAATGCTCATCAGATAAGTGAAATAAAAATTACTCCGGATGTTGTAGATTGCATAGTGTTTTGGACAAAGAATCCGTTGCCAATGATGAAAAGGTTAAATGAGATAAAAGATTATAATTACTATTTTCAATTCACATTGACTGGATACGGAAATGATGTTGAGGTTAATTTACCAAATAAAAAAACAGAAATGATTCCGGTATTTCAAGAACTGTCCGAAAAAATTGGCAAGCAAAAAGTGATTTGGAGATATGATCCTATATTTTTTTCTGATAGATATACGAAAGAATATCATTTGAAGGCATTTAAAAGCATTGCTGAGGCTTTAAGTGGATACACGGAAAAATGCGTGATTAGTTTTGTTGATATATATCCTAAAAATAAAAAAAATATGGATGGATTGTCAAGTAATGAATTAAACGATGACGAACTACGAGAATTTGCTGAGAAATTAAGTAAGATAGCTGCGGATTATAATATTAAGATTGGAAGTTGTGCAGAAAAAATTGATTTGGATGAATGTGGTATAATTCATAATTGTTGCATAGATAGAGAACTAATTGAAAAAATTATCGGATGTAAACTCAATGTTGGCAAAGACAAAAATCAGCGTAAAGAATGTGGATGTGTTGAAAGTGTTGAAATAGGTACTTATAACACATGCAAAAACGGATGTGTATATTGCTATGCAAATTATAGTTCAAAAAGTGTAGAAACAAACGCTGCCAAATATGATCCTTCGTCACCTCTTCTATGCGGGCAAGTTCAAGAAGATGACAAAATAACGATTAGAAAAGTTGAGTCATTAAAAGAAACACAACTAAGTATTTTTGATATGTGAGTTCATTGTTATAACGTATATTTTTAAGAGTATATCCGGCTCCATTTTGGCTCTAAAAAATTTAGACGAGGTGCACAAAAATGCAAAATGAGATGAATATGAAGAATAAAACACACAAATGTGTACCAATAAACGGCCAGATAAATCTCTCCGCCCAAGAGAAAGAGTAAGCTCTGCCAAATAAAAACAACTGTTTATACAAAGATTTGTTTCGATTTGTCTTTTGTTTTTTTGCGTTCCGGACATTTTTAACATCCCCAGTTGACATTCCGAGGCAAAGAATTTATAATCTGTTTATGTATAAAACGGAGGATTTCAAATGGATAAAAAAATAATCGCAGTTATCTGCGCTTCCTTAATCGTAATATCGGTAGCTTTTGCCTCATGCGGAAAAAAGAAGCCGACTATAAACGCCAAGGACGCCACATACGAGGTTGTTACCGACGAAGAGGGCAACACTGTTCTCAATGAGAACGGCGAGATTGAAATATATGTCACCGACGAGGACGGCAAAAAAGTCACGGACGAAAACGGCGAAATTAAAACGGGTGCCGTTCCGTTCCCCGCTCAGATAACCGACGGCGTATTTCACGAGACAAAGTATTTTAAAATGGTTTATCCCAACGGCTGGACCGTGGGCAATTCAGGTATAGCCACCTCAAAGAAATATAAGGGGCTCGACGCGCAGGTTATGTATTCCGGCGCGGCGACGGATGACAGCGCCGCCGAAAAGGAAGCAAACGACGGCGCCGCTCAGTGGAGGCAGCTTTTGTCGCAGGCAGGCGACGCGGCAGCGGGTGTAACCGTTGAGCAGCGCACCGTAACTCTCGAAAAATGCGGAGCCACCGCATATGTGGTAGAGATTAAAAAAGCCGACGATAAAAACCCGAAAATATATTCCGTTTATCAGCTCACCATGGATTTTGTCTGCAACGGCGGACTTTACCACGTGCAGTGTTTTACCGAGGACGGCAACACCTTTGACGGCAGCCTTGATTTTGCGGCAATGTACGGCGCAAATCTCACAATTAAATAAGAGTTCAAATAAAGAACATTGCATTTGCAAAGCGGTTCACGGGGTATTTGCCTCGGGAGCCGCTTTTTGCCTCCCTTGAAAAGGGAGGTGGGCCTCTAAGGCAAGCCGGAGGGATTTTCTCAAAAAAATAGATTTTAAAAAGAAAGTGCTTCGCTGTTTAATCCCTCAGTCTGTTCGCGTTGCTCACAGCCAGCTCCCTTTTCAAGGGAGCCTATATAAAGCCCTCAGTCATCTTCGTCATTGCCTCCCTTGTAAAGGGAGGTGGGTTGCCGCAAGGCAAGCCGGAGGGATTTCATAGGAATTTACGGAATTTAAATAGAACGAGCGTGACTTTTTAATTCGCTTTCTGCCTCCCTTGAAAAGGGAGGTGGGTTGCCGTAAGGCAACTCGGAGGGATTTCATAGGGTTATATGGAATTTAAAAAGAACGTGCGTTACTTTTTATCCGCTTTTTGCCTCCCTTGTAAAGGGAGGTGGGTTGCCGTTAAGGCAACTCGGAGGGATTTCATAGGGTTATATGGAATTTAAATAGAATGAGCGTGACTTTTTAATCCCTCAGTCTGTTCGCGTTGCTCACAGCCAGCTCCCTTTTCAAGGGAGCCTAATTTAATCCCTCAGTCTACTCACTTCGTTCGCAGACAGCTCCTGACGGGAGAGAGTCCCCTTTGTCGCTCCGCGACATTTCCCCACACTGTGGGGAATCACCCTTTTCAAGGGAGCCTTTTGTCGTTTCCCCACACGTGGGGAATCACCCTATTTGAGGGAGCCTAAAAGCCCTCTGTTTTTACCCGAAAATACCGTAAAAATGTTCAAAACCGTGTTCAATACTTGTCAAAAAGTTCAAAACTCGAAAACGTTAACAATTTGTTCATAATTTTACAACAACATTGCCAATTTTGTTTGCCACTTTTGCCCAAAAATAACAATTCTATTTGTTCAATACAGAAAATCAACAAATTTGTGTGAACAATTTATTGACTTTTTTCGTTTAAAATTCTATACTTTAACTAACCATAGGAATGGTGTAATAGGGCGAAGTGCCCCCTTTTTTGAGGGAGCGCTGCCGCACGGCTGATTTACCGTGCAGTTTCCATCCCGTTTTGATACACATCCTACGGTAATATGCTCGGGTGTGTATCATCAGTTTTCCACCGATTCATTTTTACGGAAGTGGAAACGGTGGAAACCGACCGAGTTAACGTGCCGAAATCGGTTTGCTTTCTTGTAAATCAAAGAGCGGTCAGAAGTACAGCGGATTTTGTGCGAGGAATTGTTGCGGGGAGTGCCGCCCGCAGAAAAAATCGGGTACGCATACATGGTTTTAATGTAAATCTTTTTAGGAGGAAAAAACACGTATGAAAAAATCTACCAAATTGTTAAGTGTCATCTTGGCAGTTGTCATGATTTTCTCAACTATGTCCGTAATGGCGTTTGCTGCTAAGACCAATTATCGTAGCGGCGAAGAGCTTACCGCTCTTGACGCATACAGCCCGGACGGCGCGGTAACAAGGCTCTCTACCGAAGAGAGAATGTCGGTTGTATTCGACTTCCTTGATGTTACCCTCGCTGCCGCGAACATAAACATGGGCGAGGTTTTTAGCGTCGGCTCCCTTAAGCTCAACATCGACCTTCGCTCGGTTAATGCTCTTTGCGGAACCATCGACAACGTTAAGTCTCTTCTTAACAGCGGAGCTGTTAAGCTTCTCAGCGGCTTGCTCGGCATAGTTAAAAACGCTAACCTTAAAAACTGGCCGTCGGGCATGACAAGAGAAAACAACGCTCAGCTCGACATAGTTAACGGTCTTGCCAATGTTCTCAACGACAACGCAGGTCTCGTTAAAAAGGTTATCAACGACGGCAAGCTTGACGTCGGCGTTATCGGCAACTTTGTTGATATTTCCGCCGTTAACAAGTACCTCTCCGATATTCCGGGCCTTGTAAAGGGTCTTGTTTATCCGTTGTTTGCAAGAGTTGACGATGACATGACGCTCATCAACACTTATTCAACAACAACCGAAAATCCCGACACTCTTATCAAGAATGTCCTCATCAACGCTATGTCTAAGCCGCAGAGCTATACTTCTTATAAAGAAGACGCTTCCGGCAACTGCGTAAGCAATCACATTGCTCTTCCGACAAGCGCTGAAGCAGGCCTTCGCAATTATTATGTTAAGGGCTCAGACTCTAAGGGCGCGTACATCGAGGTATTCGAATATGATACCGACAAGAAGATATATGTAGCTCAGGAAGAGAAGTATTATAAGACCGAAGAAACCGATATGGAAGGCACCGGCACAGGCGTTTATGTTTACACTAACGCTACCGGCGAAAACGTAAAATATTACGTTAAGGACAGCTACTTCCTTCCCTCACTTGCTACAAGCGGTAAGGTTTCGGAAATCTTCAACCTTGACAGCAATACTCTTGTTTCGGCTCTCTATCAGATAGCTCCCTATGTATTTAAGGATCTTGCTCCCGTTGTTCTCAACGGTTCCGTTAAGATGCTTCTTGCACAGTGGTTCGGCGCTGAAAAGACCGAGCTCTTCGGCGGCAAGGCTTCAGAGGCCACCGCTGTTCTCGCTAAGCTTCCGCCAGATGTAAAGGCATTCTATTCTAAGGCTGCCGGCGCATATAACTGGGAGTGGTCGGACTTCACAATAGGCTCCGACGACAACGGCTATTATCGCCTTGTCAGCAAAGACGGTCTCACCGAGACCTGGCTCAAGTTTGATATGTCCACCGCTAATTCGTTCGCTAAGCTCATTAACTGGAACTACACCATCTCCGGTGATTTCGTTAACGAGTTTATGCCCACAGCTGCAAACGACGGCTCCGTTACTGCTTCGGCAGCGGGGTATACCACCGTTCTTGCAGCGCTCAACGATTTTGTCGGCAAGGCAATCGACACAATTCTTTCGGATACTGCAAAGGCTGCAATCAATTGGACAAAGGGCGATAACTCAAACCTTGTTCCCAATCTTCGCAAGGCTCTTCAGTATGTAGCAGCTTATAACCCCGAGTATCTCTTCGGTACCGGCTATGAGACTGTTTATGCAGGCTACTATGACACAGTTGTAGACAAGTCCGCTTCCAATCAGGATGTTGTTACCGCTCTCGGCGCAATCGGCGTTAAGGCTCTTATGCCTCAGATAATTCTCCCGTCGGCTGCCGAGCTCAAGGGACAGAACGTAACCGCTCTTCTCGCTTGCGTAATTCGTGAGCTTGCAACTCAGTTCGTTCCGACTTACAACTATGACGCACTTATTTATGCCGATTACAACTCGAAGACCCTCGTAAAGGGTAAGGACAGCGGCTATTGGCTCGATGTTATCTTTACCATGGGCACCGACATCGGTATGAAGTATCTCTCCAAGCTTGCCGACCTCGGCTCCGATAAGGCTGGCGGCTACCAATTTGAAGCCTCCAAGACTTATAAGCTTGCGGACTTCGAAAAGAACACACGCGCTTGGGAAAAGACCATTGACTGGATAATCGACTGGGCTCTCACCTCTGACAACGAGTGGTGCTGGAAGTTCCAGAAGCTCATCAACACCGACGGCCTTGACCTCGACCTTGCTACCGCACAGGATCCGTGGGTTAAGCTCGACAAGATTATCCGCGACGTTCTTCCCGTTGAGAAGATAGTCAACGAAACCGCTGCTGACGGTAAGACCTTCCTTGAGACTGTTCTCAGAGAAGACATTATCGACAGACTTCTCAACCTTGACGTAAGCAAGCTCCTCGGTACAAACAGCGTTACGGGCATATTCAATATTCCTGCTAACAGCACTCTCAGAACCGAGGCTCTGTATCCCGCAGTATTCAGAATCGTAAGAGAACTCCTTAACAAGGTTCTCGGTAAGGTATGCGGCAACACTGCTCTTATCGCCGATTCTAACAATTCACTTGACGCTATTCTTCAGAAGGGCTCTATTGCAGACCTCGCAGAGAAATTGATTTTAGGTATTGCCTATGCCGTTCAAAAAGGCGGTCTTCTTGACGTAGCTCTTCCGTTCGTAAACTTCTTCCTCGGCTGGACTACTAACGCTCAGTCCTATGCTGAGCCTAAGCTTACAATAGATAAGGGTACACTTAACTATGTACAGCTTACAAACGGCCAGATGAATACTACTCTTAAGGTAACAAACGCATCTGCAGGTATGCTCTTAAAGCACGGCGATACATATGATCATCCTTACGTGCTCACTCTTAAGTCTGTTACCGTTAACGGCACCGAAATGCTCAAAAGCGGCGCAACGGAGCTTTCACCGTATGAAAGCACCGATGTTACTCTTAACGCGGCAGTTCCCACAGACAGCCTTGTAAAGGTAACCGCTGTTTACAGCTTCACCTTCAAGGACGGTACTGCTTACAACGGCGACATTACTTCAACTACCTTTGAGTATGCAACCAACGATACAGCCGATACCGTCGGCTCCGCTTGGTCTAAGGAAGACAGCAAGAAGTCTGGAACCTATGTTCTTGTTCATATGAAAGGTGAAACCACCACAGATTACCTTGTAACAAATGCATCGGCTCTTGCTTCTGCTATTTCAAACATTGCCGTAACCTGGACTAACATGAGAGATACGAATTGTAAATTCACAGCGGGTTCGGTATCCGGTCTTGACGCAAATTACTTTGAGTCATCGGGTCAGGCAGAGGCTCTCGTCGGTCAGACATTTATGACAGGCGATCCCAACGGTATTGTTACCATTAACCCGATCAGACTTAAATCCGATGTTGACGCAGAGACGGTTCCCTCGGGTGCCACATATGCTCTCGGTAACAACTCCATAACTGTTTACGGTGAGTATAAACCCCCGCTGGTCAGCTTGAAGAAAGGCTCACTTTCCATGTCTGCCCCTCTCGGCACACTCTATTATTACAACGGCACCAATATTAAGAAGGTCGTTGACAGCGAGTTCAAGGCTAACCGTGATTCTTCTAAGTATCCGGCAGAGGCTTGGAACACTTACTGGACAGCTCTTACCGCTGCCGCTAAGCTTGTTTACGGCCCGTTCAGGAAGGCTAACCTCGGCAATTACAGTGACGACAATCTCACTGCAGCCATAACCGCTCTTGAAACCGCCGTTAAGGCTCTTGATACAGCAAGCACAACACCTACAAGCGGTTCCGCAACCGTTACACCGGCTCCCATTGAGGCTGCTCTTAAGGCTGCCGGCGACATCAACTATCAGAACTTCGACCTCTATGCTTATTGGGCTTACGAAAAGGCAATGAAAGCCGGCAACGCTATCATTGACGCTTACAAGGGCCCCGTAGCTCCCGAAAAGTACATTGACGGCAGCTCACTTTCAGAGGCTGAAATTACTGCTATTGCCAACAAGGCAACCGCTACATATAAGAGTGCTATCGTAGCTTCCATGAAGGCTCCTTCAATCGAAGCTCAGAACGCTTATATGGATGCCGTAAAGGCTTACAAGGCTCCCAGTTATTCGGAGCTTGAAGTCCTTAACAGCGCTAAGAACATTGCTTGGTATGCAAGCTTCCTGAAGGGCGCTGCGGTTACAACTCAGAAGCAGTTCCTTGATAAGGAAATCAAAGCCGCTAAGGCTCAGGGCTACAAAGAGGCTGATTACACAGCAGGCTCTTATGCAAGATACACCAAGGCTCTTGCAGCTGCCGAGGCATTAAATGCCAACGCAAAGGCTCTTCAGTCCGAGGTATTCGATGCTAAGTATGAGCTTGAAATCGCTCAGCGCGCTCTTATGCCGAAATCGGCTTCTGCTCTCGAGGCAGGTGCTTACACCGAGCTTGAGGCAGTTATAGCTCAGGCTAAGTCAATATTCACTGAAAACAGTGCATATACATTTGACGCTTCTAAGGCTGACGGCCTCACAGAGACCGAAGCTTATGCTAAGCTCGTTTCCGTACTCGGCTATGAGTACACCGATGAGAAGGGCAACACAGCAAACCTTTACAGCGGCTCCGCTGAAAACTATGCTGCAAATGACCGCTTCTATTCAAACGTTGTAGCAGCTCAGATTGACGCTGTTATCACAAACCTCAAGAATGCTATGGCTCCGTTCGTATGCAAGTACGTAGCAGTTCCCACCACGGCGGGTTCAAATGAGGGCGTTTCCGTAACAGAGAACGCTTCTCTCATCACCGGAATAACACCCGGCTCGCTTGCTACTGCCGACGACGTACTCGCAAGAGTAACGGCTAAGGATTCTTCGGCTACAACTCTTAATGTTGCCGCTAACGCTGCAGGCCTTTATGGTACAGGCGCTACCGCAACACTCAGCCTTAAGTCGAGCGGTGCTCCGGTTGCTATCTACACAGTCGTTATCTACGGCGATGTAAACGGCGACGGTGTTGTTGACGGATTCGATGCTTCCTCCATGGACCTCGCAATCAACAACAAAACTGCTCTCACAGGCGCTTATAAGACTGCAGGCGGCCTTGCTACCGGTAAGGTTGACCTCGCTAACTACGGCCTTGTAGTTGACGCTGCTTACGGCGGAACTGCAATCGCTCAGAAGTAATTTCCTTTAATTACTTAAGTTAAAACCCGGTGGGGGAGTTTTCTCCCCCACAAGGGCGTATGTAATGGGATATTCTTAAAAAGATTAGAGCATATACTTTAAAAGTGCGGCGGAATAGTTTTGTGAAAAAACGGTACAAAGCTTGTAAGCCCGCGAGGAAATAACTTTATTTGTGATAGCGTAAGGGATATTTTCTTTCGGCGTGCCATTTTTATTCACAAATTATTGACATTGTGCTCTCAAAAGTGTATATTTAATATTGATTAAGAATAGAAGGAGGCAAAAAATGACCAAGGCAAAAAAGGCTATTAGCCTTATTGTATCTGTAGTTATGCTCCTTGGCGTGCTTGCAGTCGGCGTTTTCGCAAATGATAATACCGGTGTCGCAGAAAACGGCACTATCGCTTTATCGTTTGACAAGGCGTCATATAGCGCAGGCGATACGGTCAAGGTTACCGTAAAATTAACCACAGATTATTATGCTGCAACGGTTTCTGTTCCTGTTCAGTATGACAGAAGTGCTGTTAAGTTTGTAAGCGGCACAACCGCTTCAACGCTGTTCGGTGCAGGCGATGCAACAAAGACGGTCGTAAATGATGCTGCTGCGGGCGGCAAGACTTATGTCTATGTCGGCGTATTACCGCAGGTTGCCGGCGGAGCTGTTGCTCAGAAGGCAAACGGCGTCGTACTTTCGACCCTCACCTTTACCGCTTCTAAGGCCATTTCCGATACTGCGGCCGCTTTCGGTGTGCTTAACGATCAGAAAACAATGACCAATCTCGGCGGTAAACTCTATGTAGGTTCTTACAAGACCTCTGATGTAACCTCAACGGTTTATACCACAGGTCAGAAACTTACATTCCCGGTAATGAAGGCTGCTGCAGCTGATCCGGAACTTCAGCTCTCTGAAACAGGAAAAGCTAACGGTGTTATAATCGACAGAGTTTCAACTTGCACCGATGGCAACGGTTTCGTTTACGGTGTTGCAACCGATAACGGTGATTCCATTGCTGACGCTTTGCAGACTCCCGCCGGTTCAATTCAGGTAACTGAAAACGAACAGGGCCAGATGAGCACAGGCGCAAAAATCGAGCTTCTTAACGATAGCGGCGAAGTTGTTGAAACATACTATTTCATCTTCCTCGGTGATGTTAACGGCGACGGATTTATAGATGCTACCGACGTTACACTTGCTGAAGGTATTGCTAGTTATTCCGATTTCGACTTTTCAGCTGATGATGGCTCGGTAACCGGTATGGCTGCTGACATCAACGGTGACGGCTTTATAGATGCTACTGATGTAACTTATTTAGAGGGCGTTGCGAGTTACTCCGATTTCCCGACTCAGGCAGAGACAGCTGCTGCAGTTGCTGCTGCAAAGGGAATATAAGTTTATAATTCATTTTATAGGAGGTAAATCAGATGCGCAGAAAAGTGCTTTCTGTTATTATGGCTGTTGTCATGATGATTTCCTGCTTTGCGCTTATGGCGAGTGCTTACACTTATAGCCCCTCGTTAACAACCGGTGAGGTTAAAATAAGTGCAACTGCTGATAAAACAACAGTCAGCCCCGGAGATATAGTTACATTTAAGATGACTATCGATCCGGGTTCAAAAACTGATTGGGCTGCATTTGGTAACACAATCGTTTATAACGGTGATCAGCTTACTCCCGTTGGTTCCACAATTACGGAATTCAGAACCTGGGAAGGCGATTGTGCAGAATCATTTGCTAACCCCAATGCTGCTGGTAATATGAACTTCAATACTGCTCAGATGCTTAAAGCTCAGATGACAGCAGATGAACTTGCTTATTTTAACAAGGGCATAATGATACTTGGCTCTGCTACTTCATCTGCAAAAAGATGGGCTCCTAAAGCTGGAGAAGCTTATCTCTCATTTAAGATGACAGTTTCTGATTCGGTTAAACCCGGTGACGAGATTTGGATTGGTGCCCATAACGCAACATTTGTTAGAGGCACTACTTACTTTGCTTTAGGCTCTAAGCGTATGGCAAACACCGAGTATGATTTGACCAATTCAATGGTCAAATTGACAGTTGCAGGTGCAGAGCCGTCTTATGCTGTAGCTAAGTATAAGACTCAGGTTAAGTTCACAGGCGATAAGACAACTGCTCCGGATGATCTCTTCCAGTTCAGACTTACTTCGGTTATCACAGCTGCTGACTTCGCTGCTATGAACTCAAACGGCAATACAATTAAGAGCGTTGGCTTCATTGCTGCCAACACAGGCGCTGCCGATGCAGCTGATGCTAAGGCAGCAGTTGAAAAAGGCACCGCACTTCCGTCAGCTTGGAAGGCTGCTTCTACCGACTATGTAAGTCAGGCAAACGCTTCTTCCGATGCATACTTCGGCGCAATCGTCAAGAATATCTCTCATGCTTCTCAGGCAACTGATATTGACTGCATCGCTTATGTATGCTACAATGATGGTGCTGCCGATCATTATGTTTGGTATTCCGCAGCTGTAACTGCTAAAGTTGCTTCAGGATATGATGCTGCTGTTGCTGCTTGGAAAGCTCAGTAATTGAATTTTACCAAGAAACCACAGCGAAACTTTACTATCGGTTCGGCTGTTCAAAACTGAATATTCCGTTCCGACATTAAATTTTATTATTATATCTTGAAAGGAGATTAAATCTCAATGAAACAGGTTTATCAAACACCGGATTTCGATGTTTCTGCATACGAGCTTGATGATATCATCACAATCTCCATAGGCACCGGCCCCGTAGAGGGCGGCGACTCGGGTTGGGTTGAGATCTGACGCTCACGTAGCAATCGATCCGATTTATTAACAATCATAAGCAGAGCAAGGTTCGCCTTGCTCTGTTTTTTTGTGCCCTGTTTTGCATTTTGTGCACCATTCCGTTTCTGTACCCCATTCTGATATCGTGTGCCTATTCTGTTTTTGTACTTAATTTAGGTGCTGTATGCCTATTCTTTTTTTGTGTCATATGAGGAGCTTTCCACACACCCCTGCCCGCCCTTTTCACTATTCGTTTTCCACTTCCGTTTTCGTCTTTTTACTTTTCAGCCTCCCTTACAGAGAGCAAGCCTCGCCAAAGCAGTTTGGAAGCTTTTTGCCTCCCTTGTAAAGGGAGGTGGGTTGCCGAAGGCAAGCCGGAGGGATTTCATAGGAATTTACGGAATTTAAAAAGAATGTGCGTGACCTTTAATCCGCTTTTTGCCTCCCTTGAAAATGGAGGTGGGTTGCCGAAGGCAAGCCGGAGGGATTTCATAGGAATTTACGGAATTTAAAAAGAATGTGCGTGACCTTTAATCCGCTTTTTGCCTCCCTTGAAAATGGAGGTGGGTTGCCGAAGGCAAGCCGGAGGGATTTCATAGGAATTTACGGAATTTAAAAAGAATGTGCGTGACCTTTAATCCGCTTTTTGCCTCCCTTGAAAATGGAGGTGGGTTGCCGAAGGCAAGCCGGAGGAATTTCATAGGAAGTTACGGAATTTAAAAAGGATGTGCGTGACCTTTAATCCGCTTTTGCCTCCCTTGTAAATGGAGGTGGATTGCCGAAGGCAACTCGGAGGGATTTCATAGAAATTTACGGAATTTAAAAAGAATGTGCGTGACCTTTAATCCGCTTTTTGCCTCCCTTGTAAAGGGAGCCTGAATAATCCCTCAGTCCGCTCGTGAACTCGCGTCCAGCTCCCTTTACAAGGGAGCCTTTTTTGTCGCTTCGCGACATTTCCTCACACTGTGGGGAATCACCCTTTACAAGGGAGCCTAATTTAATCCCTCAGTCTACTCACTTCGTTCGTAGCCAGCTCCTGACGGGAGCCCGTCCCCTTTGTCACTACGTGACATTTCCCCACACTGTGGGGAATCACCCTATTTGATGTAGCCTGAAAGCGGCTGAAATGTAAATTCGGCAGTCGAAAGAGACATTTATGCAAAAAATCCTCGATTTTTGCCGCAATTTCGAAATTTCGGCAGATTGACGAATAATTAACACATTGATTATTTATTTTGACGGAGTAATCATCAATATATTGTGTAGTTGCTCATTTACACCCCACAGATGTATTCGTCATTTTTTCAAATTCGCGGCTGTTTAGTTTAACAAATTCAAATAATAGTTAAAAAACATCTAAACGTCCGCAATTTTGAGTTCGATTTGTTTGCCGCGTCGTATTTTTGCGTTGACAAGAGTCTTTTTTGTGCTATAATTACAAGTGAACGGTAATTCACTACACGTGGTTATCTATGGTGCGCCGCTTTTGCGCAGCACCGTTTCGTTAATTTTATTAAACGGAGGTCACGATATGGACACAAGATTTGCAATTTCGGAGTACAATGACGCTGTTGCAGTCAACAAAGAGCTTGATGAGCTTATTAAAAAGCCGATTTACACCATCAAGCCGGAGGCTCTTAAAAAATACGAGGATGAGTATTACAACAAAAAGTGCCTCAAATCAAAAGCACAGATTGAGGAAGCTCGCCAGATAATCCCCGGCGGCGTTCAGCATAACCTTGCTTTCAACTATCCCTTCCCGCTTGTTTTCACAAAGGCAGAGGGTGCATATCTCTATGACGTTGACGGCAACAAGTATTTTGACTTCCTTCAGGCAGGCGGCCCGACTGTTCTCGGCTCCAACCCGAAAGCTGTTCGTGAGCAGGTCATCGACCTCCTTAATACTTGCGGTCCCTCAACCGGACTTTTCCACGAGTTTGAGTACAAGCTCGCCAAAAAGATTTCCGACAGCGTTGAAACCGTTGATATGTTCCGTATGATGGGCTCGGGCACCGAGGCTTGCATGGGTGCGGCTCGTATCGCGAGACTTGCTACAAAGCATAAGAACATCATAAAGATGGGCGGCGCTTACCACGGCTGGTCAGATCAGATGGCTTACGGTATCCGCGTAAACGGTACCAAGTTCACACAGGCTCACGGTGTTCCGCTCAACTGCTTCATGTTCATTCAGGAGACTACTCCGAACGATCTTGACGAGCTTGAGAGAAAGCTCAGACTCAACCAGTTCCGCGGCGGCACAGCAGCCGTTTATATGGAGCCGGTAGGCCCCGAGAGCGGGACTACCCCCATCACCGTTGAATATGTTAAGGGCGTTGAGCGTCTTTGCCGCAAATACGGCGCACTCCTCGTATTCGATGAGGTTGTTACAGGCTTCCGTATCGGTATGGCAGGTGCTCAAGGTTACTTCGGTGTATCGCCCGACCTTACTATATTCGGTAAAGTTATTGCAGGCGGTTATCCGGGTGCAGGCGGCATCGGCGGTAAGAGAGAGTACATGAAGTATCTCGGTGCAGGCCTTGATTCGAGCGGTAAGAAGATCCACAAGGCTCTTGTCGGCGGCACAATGACCGCTAACCCGCTTTCATGCTGCGCAGGTTACTTCACTCTTGAAGAAATTGAAAGAACCAACGCTTGCCAGAAGGCAGGTCAGATGGGCGACAGAATTTGTGCGGGTCTTAAAGAGCTCGTTAAGAAGCACGGTCTTCCCTTCGTAGTTTGGAACACCGGCTCTATCTGCCACCTTGAGACAGTCGGCACAATGCACTATCAGATTAACTGGAAGAAACCGTGGGAAATCCCGGCAATTCTCGGCGAGACCGGCATAAGACAGAAGGAAATGGAGCATATGGGCGCAGCTTATATGGCAGAGGGTCTTGTAACTCTCGCAGGCAGCCGTCTTTATACTTCAGCCGCTTATACTCCTAAGATGATCGACCAGGCTCTTGCTTGCTTCGACAGAGTATTTGAAAACGTCGCTGTTAAGGCTGACTGAATTTAATCCCAAGAAAACGGGGCGGACGGGTTTTCCGTCTGTCCCGCTTTGTTATAAATAACGAAGAGGTGAATACAATGGATATAATGGAAGCAAAACAGCTCGTCATTAAAGCCGGTATAGAGGTTGTTGAATACGGCCTTATCGCGAGAACATGGGGTAATATTTCATGCAGAGTAGACGATAAGAGATTCGTTATTACTCCGAGCGGACGTCCCTATGAAACTCTTACTCCCGACGAAATAGTAGTTGTTAATATCGACGATTGCAGCTATGAGGGTGACATTAAGCCGTCCTCGGAAAAGGGCATTCATGCCGAGGCATATCGTCTTCGCCCCGAGGTTAATTTCGTAATTCACACGCATCAGATGCAGGCGTCCGTCATAAGTGCGCTCGGTATGGATATAAACGAGGTTGAACCCGCGTCGGCCGAAATAGTCGGCGATAATGTCCCGATTGCGGCATACGGACTTCCCGGAACCGGCAAGCTTCGCAAGGGTGTTGTCGAGGCTATAAAGCGTTCGGACTCCAAGGCCGTAATTATGGCTCACCACGGTGCTCTTTGCATGGGTAAGGATTACGACGAGGCGTTTAAGGTGGCGGCAGAGCTCGAAAAGATCTGCGAAACTACCGTTAAAAACAGATACCGTCTCATCACCGGTAAGGTAGCCGAGACCTTAGGCGACGTAGCCGAGTATATCGGCACTCTCTTTGACTCGAGTGCCAAGGAGGCTCCGGTATTTGAGCCGTGCAACAGCGAACGTGACGGCAGCGTATTTAATATAAGTGCCGTAGACGGCGACGGCTCGATAGTCAGAATAGATATTAAAACGGGTGAGCTTGTAGCAGGCAATGATTATCCGGCTTCGGCTGAAATGCACAGAGCCATCTATAAAAAGCGCAAGGACGTAAACTTCATTATGCACACCAAGACTCCGGCGGAAGTCGCAATGTCTAAGTCGGGCAAAACAATAAAGCCGCTTCTTGACGATTTTGCACAGCTTGTCGGCGCAACCGTTCGCTCGGTAACATTTAATCCCAACAGCACCAAAAAGACCGCTAAGAAGGTCGTAAAGGCTCTTAAGGGCAGAAACGGCGTTCTTCTTAACAACAACGGTGCGCTTTGCGTATCGGGCAGCGAATATGATGCCGCAGCGGTTGAAATGGTAATGGATAAGGGCTGCAAGACCGCAGTCGGCGCAAGACTGTTTGAGGCAGGCAAGCCCATAAACCCCGTTGAGACAAGACTTATGAGATTTATATATCTCAAGAAGTACTCAAAGCAGGCTAAAAAGTGATATTTGAATATGGTGTAAAAAAGTGTCGCAAACCTCGTGTTTGCGGCACTTTTGCATTTTCCGGACTTTGTTTATTACGGTTTTGAGCGGCTCGCTTCGTTCTGCGTCGCGGCAAAACCGGAGGCTTGCCGGGCTAAAATAAAATCGCGCGTTAATTCTCAACCGAAGAGCTGCCGCATATACATATAGTGTTGTACCTGCCATAAGGGACACGGTGTTTATAAAGCGGCAGGCATAGTGTAAACAAAGCAGGTGAGAATTATGAAAAAATATTACCCCGAGGGTGCACGCGCAGACATTGAAGCTGTCGAAAAAAGACTTTCAAGCCCGGCTGAGCTCAAAAACGCCTTTTTGTCGGGAGAATCGCTTGAGGCGCGCGCGGTTCTCTGCGACCGCGGACATAATCTCGATGTGGATTTAAGGTGTATGAAGGGATTTATGCCGCGAAAGGAATGCGCTATGGGGATTGAAAATAACACGGTTCGCGACATAGCCATAATATCGCGTGTTAATAAGCCCGTTGACTTTGTGATAACGGGATTTTCCGAGAATGAAAGTGGCGAGACATTCGCTCTGCTCAGCCGCCGCAAGCTCCAAGAGGAGTGCGCGGCAAATTATACTTCAAGACTCATTCCGGGCGATATAATCGACGCGCGCGTGACGCACCTTGAGCCGTTCGGCGCGTTTTGCGACATAGGCGCAGGCATTTCGGCACTTATGCCGATAGACGGTATCTCGGTGTCGCGCATACCTCATCCGTGTGTCCGTTTTTCGGTTAATCAGGATATAAAGGCAGTTGTGAAATCGATAGACGAAAACGGCAGAATCACCTTGTCGCAAAAGGAGCTGCTCGGCACTTGGGAGGAAAACGCTTCAAAATTCGCACCCGGAGAAACCGTGCCCGGAGTAATACGCTCTGTGGAGGATTACGGTATATTCGTGGAGCTTGCGCCCAATCTTGCAGGGCTTGCCGAATGCGCCTTAGGGCCGCGCGCAGGCGACAGTGCCGCGGTTTACATAAAAAGCATAAATCCCGAAAGGATGAAAATAAAGCTTATTATCGTGGACTATTTTACCGGTGACGGCAAAAGTCCGGCGGCGGATTATTTTATAAGTGACGGTCACATAGATAAATGGACATATTCGCCCGAAACGTCAATTAAAAGGGTTGAGACGGATTTTATGAGCTGATTGTATAAAAAATATTGCAAAAATGATATAATTATGGTAATATCTACTTAATTGTTTAAAGCAGGGGGAGAATAATTATGTCAAAAAACAGGATGAAAAAGTTTGTCAGTATACTTTTGGCACTGACCATGACAGTTCTTTGCTTTGTTCCCGCGGCAGCCGCAGAGCCCAAGGATAAGGTTACGCCTATCCTGATAATAGCCGGCTTCAGCGAATATACGCTGGTGGACGGCGACGGAAATCAGGTTTGGGGGCCGTCGCAGGACGCAATAGTTGAAATGGCGAAAAACGCCATAGCTCCGCTCGGCGCGTTCCTAAAGGGAGATTATGAAACGTTTTGCACGGGAATAGTGGAAATAGCAAACAATCTTTTCGAGCCGGTTTCGTGCAATCCCGACGGCACGGCAAAGCACCCCGACGTCACCGTTATAGACCAATATACCGAGCCGGTATCGCAATACGGACTTGACGAGGTCACAAGGGCAGACGTCTTCGATAAGGATATAGTCGACGCGTGCTGCGACGAAGTCGGTGCCGACAATGTTTACGTTTACGGTCTTACTTGGCATAAATCTATGCAGGAGCTTGCAGCGGACATAAACACGTATGTTCAAAAAATCAAGGCGGATAAGCACGTCGACAAGGTATCGATTGCCGGCCACAGTATGGGCGGAGCGGTTTTGGCTTCGTATTTGGGACTTTACGGCTGTGACGACGTCTCAAACATAACCATGCTAAATTCCGCATTTACGGGGCTTGATATGGTGGGCTGTCTCTTTAAGGGCGAGATAGCCGTCGGCATAGATAAGCTTATCCCGTTCATAAATCAGAGTATGAATTCCGACACTCTCGGCAAGGTGCTTGACACCTTAAAGCTTTTGCAGCTTGCGGTGCCGAAGCTTGAGGGCTTCCTTGAGACCGAGCTTCCCGACGGCAGCGGCAGAACCTATAAGGACCGCATTTATACCGAGTGCCTTGTTTCCGGCTTCGGCTACACGCCGAGTCTTTGGGCGTTTGTACCCGATGAATACTATGATGACGCAAAAGCCGTAATGAAGGCGTATATGGAGAAAAATCAGCAGCAAAGCGGTATCTCGGCTTCCGTGATAGCAGCCAACTGGGCGACCTTTGAGAGAAAAATCGACGAGATACACAATATACAGGCGAATATTTCTTCGATTTTACAGAGAGCCAAGGCAAGCGGCACTTCTGTTTGCATATTCTCAAACTACAATCTTTATATAGCGCCGTTTACGCCTACTGCCGATTACACGAGCGACGGAGTTATAGAGACAAACCGTACAAGCGGCGGTGCCACCTGCGCCCGTCTTAAAACGACTCTCGGCGACGATTACGTTCAGGCGAGGGACGTCGGGCACAACTGTCTTTCCGAGGACGGCATTATCGACGCCTCAACCTGTATGCTTCCCGAAAACACCTGGTTTATAAAGAATTACGGCCATTCGATGTTTGATTACCGCAAAAACGGCTGTGACCTTTATGTGCGGGCGATGACGGCAAAAACGCAGCCGACCGTTGACACTTGGGCGGAGTATCCGCAGTTCCTTGTGTATAATGCGGGAACTCACTACGTGGCTCCGCTTACGGCAAAGCTCGGCGACGTGGACCTTGACGGCAGCATAACGCCCGTTGACTCAAGGCTTGCTTTAAGATACGTAAACGGTATGGAGGAGCTGTCCCCCACGGCTAAATATGTTGCGGACGCAAACCGCAGCGGCGATATTTCGACCTTTGACGCGGAGTACATCTTAAAGATGTACACGGGTCTTGTATAATTTCATTTCCGAAAGGAGCTGTAATTCTTACGGCTCCTTTTTGATTTGCACAGTTGTTACTCGCAAAAAACGGCGTAAAACTTGCATATTTTCCCCTAAAATGCTCAAAATTATATTTTGTGCTTAATTTATTTCGCCGAAATACAAAAAATTCGCAAAAACTATGGAAATGCCGTATTTTTTCTGTTATAATATCAAGCGGTTTATAATGCCCATAGCTTTAAAGCGAGGGCAGCCATTAACACTGTAATTTATAATTGGAGGTATTCTCAATGGCAAAAAAGTATTGCTACCTTTTTTCAGAGGGTAATGCTAACATGCGTGAGCTCCTCGGCGGTAAAGGCGCAAACCTTGCCGAAATGACCAACATCGGTCTTCCGGTACCGCAGGGCTTCACTATCACAACAGAAGCTTGTACTCAGTATTATGAGGACGGCCGCGAGATCAATCCCGAGATCATGGCTGAAATAAACGAGTACATCGTAAAGATGGAAGGCATCACCGGTAAAAAATTCGGCGATAAGAAAAATCCGCTTCTCGTATCGGTTCGTTCCGGTGCGCGCGCTTCAATGCCCGGTATGATGGACACAATCCTCAACCTCGGCCTTAACGAGGAGGTTGTTAACACAATTTCCGAAATGTCAGGCAATCCGAGATGGGCTTGGGACTGCTACAGAAGATTTATTCAGATGTATTCCGACGTTGTTATGGAAGTCGGCAAGAAATATTTTGAGCAGCTTATAGACGCGATGAAAAAGGAAAAGGGCGTAACTCAGGACGTAGAGCTTGACGCCGACGACCTTAAAAAGCTCGCTATGCAGTTCAAGGATGAGTATAAGGCTAAAATAGGCGAGGATTTCCCGAGCGATCCCAAGGATCAGCTCATGGGCGCTATCAAGGCTGTTTTCCGTTCATGGGACAACCCCCGTGCAAACGTTTATCGCCGTGATAACGACATCCCGTATTCATGGGGTACCGCAGTTAACGTACAGTCAATGGCATTCGGCAACATGGGCGATGATTGCGGCACAGGCGTTGCATTCACACGTGACCCGGCTACCGGCGCTAAGGGCCTCTTCGGTGAGTTCCTTACAAACGCTCAGGGCGAGGACGTTGTTGCAGGCGTTCGTACTCCCATGCACATCACAGAGATGGAGCAGAAGTTCCCCGAGGCATTTGCAGAGTTTAAAAATGTTTGCAAGACCCTTGAGGATCATTACAGAGATATGCAGGATATGGAGTTCACCGTTGAGCACGGCAAGCTTTATATGCTTCAGACCAGAAACGGTAAGAGAACAGCTCAGGCAGCTCTTCAGATTGCTTGCGACCTCGTTGACGAGGGTATGAGAACCGAGGAAGAAGCGGTAGCTATGATCGACCCGCGTAACCTTGATACTCTTCTTCACCCGCAGTTTGACGCAGCAGCTCTTAAAGCAGCTACTCCGCTCGGCAAGGGTCTCGGTGCTTCTCCCGGCGCTGCTTGCGGTAAGATAGTATTCACCGCAGAGGATGCAGAGGAGTGGAACGAGAGAGGCGAAAAGGTTGTTCTTGTTCGTCTTGAGACCTCTCCCGAGGACATCACCGGTATGAAGGCTTCTCAGGGTATTCTCACCGTTCGCGGCGGTATGACTTCACACGCTGCCGTTGTTGCACGCGGTATGGGTACTTGCTGCGTATCGGGCTGCACAGCTATCGATATGGACGAAGAAAATAAGAAGTTCACTCTCGCAGGCAAGGAATTCCACGAGGGCGACTACATTTCAATAGACGGTTCTACCGGTAACATCTATGAGGGCATCATCCCGACCGTTGACGCTACCATAGCAGGCACCTTCGGCAGAATAATGGGCTGGGCTGATAAGTACAGAACCCTCAAGGTTCGTACCAATGCAGATACTCCGGCTGACGCTAAGAAGGCAAGAGAGCTCGGCGCTGAGGGTATCGGCCTTTGCCGTACAGAGCATATGTTCTTTGAAGAGGACAGAATTGCCGCATTCAGAGAGATGATTTGCTCTGACACCGTTGAAGAGAGAGAAGCTGCTCTTGATAAGATTCTTCCTTATCAGCAGAGCGACTTTGAAAAGCTCTATGAAGCACTTGAGGGCTGCCCGGTAACAATCCGTTTCCTCGATCCGCCTCTTCACGAGTTCGTTCCCACCGAAGAAGCTGACATCAAGAAGCTTGCAGACGCTCAGGGCAAGACCGTTGAGCAGATTAAGGCTATCATCGCTTCTCTTCACGAGTTTAACCCGATGATGGGTCACCGCGGACTTCGTCTTGCAGTAACCTATCCGGAAATCGCAAAGATGCAGACTAAGGCTGTTATCCGCGCCGCTATCAACGTTCAGAAGGCTCATCCGGACTGGACTGTTGCTCCCGAAATTATGATTCCGCTTTCATGCGACGCTAAAGAGCTTAAATATGTTAAGGACATCGTTGTTGAGACTGCAGATGCAGAAATTGCTGCTGCCGGCTCCGATATGAAGTATGAAGTAGGTACCATGATAGAGATTCCGCGTGCGGCTCTTACCGCAGGCGACATCGCTAAGGAAGCTGAGTTCTTCTGCTTCGGTACCAACGACCTTACTCAGATGACTTACGGCTTCAGCCGTGACGATGCAGGTAAGTTCCTCGGTGCTTACTATGACAAGAAGATATTCGAGAGCGATCCGTTTGCTAAGCTTGACCAGGTCGGCGTAGGCCAGCTCATGGAAATGGCTGTTAAGAACGGTAAAGCTACCCGTCCGTCACTTCACTGCGGTATCTGCGGTGAGCACGGCGGCGACCCGTCTTCTGTTGAGTTCTGCCACAAGATCGGCCTCGACTATGTATCTTGCTCACCGTTCCGTGTTCCGATCGCTCGTCTTGCTGCTGCTCAGGCTGCAATCGCAGAGAAGAACAAATAATCAGAGTTTGATTTTGGGTAACCCCAATTTTTAAACCATAACATGAAAAAGACCTTGCAGAGTAAAATCCGCAGGGTCTTTTTTGCGCATTGTCGGAGTGCCTTAAAGATAAAAAATCAATGTGTGGATTGACGGCTTCGCTTACTTTGATGAGAAAAAAGTCTCCGTCGGCTGAATTTTGTCGCCGAAATGCGCCTTTTGATTGACAATCCGACGTAAACATTTTAAAATATCAAGAAGAGATTTTAAAAGGACGCGAAATATGAAGAAAAAAGTCAGATTGAAAAAGACGGTAAAAAGAAAATTTTTGCTGTTTGTAATTTTGGCCGTTATAATGACGGGGCTTATAGTCGGCGAGCTTACGATAGGGCAAAGAGAGGTAAAGGACCCTGCCGTCGAGAGGCTCGAAGCAAAAATCAGCGAAACAACCACACAGGAAGAACCGCAGGAGGAGACGACCGAAGAAGAGACTACCGCGGAAACGACAGCCCCTGAAACCGTTCCGGAGACGACCGCATCGGCACCGCCCGTTACGGCTTCGGCAGCCGATTTTAATAATCCTCAAACCGTAGACCCGAACTCGGGCAATTGGGAGCTCACGCTTGTTAACGCAGGGCATAAGCTGCCCGACGGATATGTGCCGTCGCTTGCAAACGCGATAAGCGGAAGCAGCGTGCAGCTTGATTCGAGAGTTGTTAAAGCGTATCAAGAGATGTACGACGCCGCAAAGAAGGACGGCTGTGTTTTAACTCCGTATGCAGGGTATTGCTCGGTTTCACGTCAAAACGATAATTACAACCGAAAGGTGAGTTATTATAAAAATCAGGGCTTGTCCGATGACGACGCCGCCGCAAAGGCGCGCACGTTTATTTTGCCGGGCGGATATTCCGAGCAAAATCTCGGTCTGTCAATGGATATTGTGAGTGCAAGCTCCGATTTTGCCTCTACAAAGGAGTTTTCGTGGCTTGTAAAAAATGCGCAGGATTACGGCTTTATTTTGCGCTATCCCGAAAATAAAACCGACAAAACGGGTATGAATTATCAGCCGTGGCATTGGCGTTATGTCGGCAAAGAGGCCGCAAAGGCTATGAATAAGAGCGGCCTGTGCCTTGAGGAGTATCTCAAAGCGGCATAAATCAAGACGAAGCTCAAAAAAGGGGAATTATATAATGCTTAACACAAGAGCCGGCGGAGTTTTAATGCATATCACGTCGCTCCCGTCAAAATACGGAATCGGCGTAATGGGCGAAGAGACAAAACGGTTTATACGCCGTATCAAGGATATGGGGTTTTCATATTGGCAGGTGCTGCCGCTTTGTCCTACGGATTTTTACGGCTCACCTTATGCGTCTCCGGCGGCATTTGCGTTGTCACCGCTTCTGATTGACCCGGACACGCTCAAAAAAGACGGCTTTGTGTCGGAAGACGACCTTGCAAGAAGCGTATATTACGGCTCGCCTTACACGGCGGACTACGAATTTGCCGCAAAAAGCCGCAGGGAGCTTTTAAAAATCGCGTATCAAAACAAGAAAAACGAAGTATCTGCGGAGACTGAAAAGTTCTGCGAGGAGAACCCGTGGTGCGAAGCATATTCGCTGTTTTGCGCCGCAAAGGAAAAATTCGGCGGCAAACCATGGTATGAGTGGGATGAAAAATTCGCGCGGTACGAAAATGCGCTTAAAAACAGAGACGAGTTGAAAGACGAAGCCGATTTTTATAAATTCGAGCAGTATATTGCCTTTTCTCAATGGCACCGCATAAAGCAGTTTGCCAACGAAAACGGCGTAAAAATACTCGGCGATATGCCGATATACGTCTCAACCGACAGTGCCGATGTTTGGAGCAATACGGAGCTTTTTGAGATAGACGAGCGCAGCTTTGTGCGCCGCAGAGTTTCGGGAGTTCCGCCCGATTACTTCTCAAAGGACGGTCAGCTTTGGGGCAACCCGCTTTATAATTGGGATGTGCTTGAAAAGACGGGCTATGCCTGGTGGCTCAGCCGCATAAAGGACGCTTTTCGACTTTATGATACGGTCAGAATTGACCATTTTCGCGCATTTGCATCGTATTGGGCGGTTCCTGCGGACGAAAAAACGGCGAAAAACGGCGAATGGGTCAAGGGGCCCGGAATGAAATTTTTTGACGCCGTAAAGGAAGAAATGGGAGACGTTCCTATTATTGCAGAGGATCTCGGCGTGTTCGGCGAGGACGTCACACAGCTGCTTGATAAAACTCGGTTTCCCGGTATGCGTGTAATACAGTTCGGCTTTGACCCGCGCGGAAACAGCACACATCTGCCGCATAACTATCCGCTGAATACCGTAGCATATGTCGGCACGCACGACAATACAACACTGCTTGCGTGGCTCTGGGAGGCAACGCCCGAAGAGCGAGCCTTTGCGCTTGATTACTGCGGATTTACGGGCGATAACTGGGGCGACGGCGGATATTACAGCCCGTCCTGCCGCAAGATTATCGAAACCGTGTGGCGCTCTTCGGCAAAGCTTGCCGTCATTTCTTATCAGGATATGTGCGGCTTCGGCTCGGACGCGCGTATGAATGTTCCCGGCAGAGCGTTCGGCAACTGGCAGTTCAGAACCACCGAGGAAACAATAGACGGTATAGACAAAAATTATTTCAGACACATTAATGACCTTTTCAGACGTACCGGCGGCGAATAAAAGCGAAAAGCTCCCCCAAGGGGAGCTTTTTTAATGGATTTTATTTATAAGGCGAAGCACACTAATAGTAATAGGCTCCCTTGTAAAGGGTGATTCCCCACGGTGTGGGGAAATGTCGCGAAGCGACAAAGGGGACTCTCTCCCGTCAGGAGCTGTCTACGAACGAAGTGAGTAGACTGAGGGATTGTTTAGGCTCCCTTGTAAAGGGTGATTCCCCACGGTGTGGGGAAATGTCGCGGAGCGACAAAGGGGACGGGCTCCCGTCAGGAGCTGGCTGTGAGCAACGCGAACAGACTGAGGGATTAAAAGTAATTTGCTTTCTATTTAAATTCCATATAACTCCGCAAAATCCCTCCGGCTTGCCTTGACGAGGCCCACCTCCCTTTACAAGGGAGGCAATGGCGAAGATGACTGAGGGATTGTTTAGGCTCCCTTGAAAAGGGTGATTCCCCACGGTGTGGGGAAATGTCACGAAGTGACAAAGGGGACGGGCTCCCGTCAGGAGCTGGACGCGAGTTTGCGAGCGGACTGAGGGATTATTCAGGCTCCCTTGTAAAGGGAGCTGGCTACGAACGAAGTGAGTAGACTGAGGGATTAAAAAGTAATTTGCTTCCTATTTAAATTCCATATAACTCCGCAAAATCCCTCCGGCTTGCCTTGACGAGGCCCACCTCCCTTTACAAGGGAGGCAGAATCCCTCCGGCTTGCCTTACGGTAAATCACCTTCCTCTGCAAGAGAGGAGAGGTTGAGCGAAAAGAGAAAAGCGAGACGAGAGTAAAATGTGAAAAAGTAAAAAACGACAAGCATCAAATGATACTTGCCGTTTTTGGAGCAGGTGAGGGGAATCGAACCCCCGTATTCAGCTTGGGAAGCTGATGTTCTGCCATTAAACTACACCTGCTTACGTGCTATGCTGAATATTTTATCATTATTTTTACAATAAATCAATAGTAATATGATACGCGGCACAGCTTAACAGGATCGTTTATGCTGTCGCTTCTTATTACAGCTTTTCCACGGAGAGCCTCAGCCTTTTCAAATCGTTTTCGTCGGGATGAGACAGAGCACGGTCAAAGTTTTCAATCAGCATATCGAGATTCGGCGCGGGATTCGGCAGGCTTTTCATTTTGATATAGCGCTCCCTGACCGTTTGCGGCATTTTTCCCTGACACATATACTCACCGACTGTGATATTGCTGCCGCTAATACTCTTTTTTGTATTTGCGAGGATTTTTTTGAAGTACTCCTCGTCTCCGCCGAAGCCCGCCGTTCCGAAAAGAAAAATCTTTTTATTTTTCAGCTTTTCGAGCAAATCCAAGGTCGCCTTATCGGCGGTTCCCTTATCCGTCCAAAAGCCTATAAACAAAATGTCGGATTGTGTATCGGCGTTTTCGCTCACTCCGAAATAATTGCAGTTTTCCTCCGGCAGTGCGTCGCGAATGGCGTCGGCGAGCAGCCTCGTGTTGCCTGTCGGGCTGCTGAAAATAATGGAATAGCTTTTATCTGTCATGATGAACCTCTTTGCTTGTGCGGCATATCACATATGCGGCGAAATTATGTTATTAATTATTATATAATTACGACGGCAAACAGTCAACAGCCGCAAATGCCGAAACATAAAAACGAGTGAGTGCCGCTTTTTGCATATACGCAATTTAATTATAATGCGTTTAAGGTACCATAAAAAGGACGTTTGCCGATTGGCTCGACAAAAGCAAGCATAATGTTCAAAGGCTTATACGAAAAGTAAGCTTTTCTGTGAACGGCAATAAAAAGGCTTTCGTTTCAGGTGAGACGAAAGCCTTGATTTTATGTGTTTATGCTTGACGTTACGGCTTTGAGCCGCGCTTCAAAGCCTATTCAGTCCTTGAGTTCGTCAACATACTCGGTATGCTCACGCAGATACTTCTTATCCTCGGGCTTAAGGTCAAGGCCTATAGTTCCGCCCGGATTCATAAGGTAATCGGGGTCAAAATAGTTTTTAAGCGTGCGGATTATGCCGTATTCCTTTTCGCCGAGGTAGCCCTCAAGCCACGGGGCAAACATCTTTCCGATACCGTGGTGGTGGCTGATGGCCGCACCGCTCTTCTGTATGGCGTCGAGAATTGTTGCATGATAAGCACGGAACTCCTCTTCGTCCTGCATTTTAGTCATAAAGATGAAGTAGAGGTTGGCGCCCTGCGGATAGCAATGCGACATATGAGTTGTAACGATTGTGTTCGGAAGCTTATGGCAAACCTCACGAACCTCACGGTGAACACGAGCCATATTTGACCAGTTGACCGTGCACTCAAGCGTATCGATCATAAAGCCGAAATCCATGAGTGTATCGCGAAGATACGGGTCGTTGAAGCGGCCCTTTTCCCAGCCCTTGCATACGTAGCCGGTCATCGGGATACCGCCGTGCTTAACGGCAATTTTCATTATGTTATGCGCAACGTTTCTTGAGAAGCCCTTTTCGCCGTCTGTAAATCCGAGGAAGAGACAGCGTTCAAAGTCCTTGTAGCCCAATTTATCAAGAAGAGGCTCAAGCGGCGTTTCGTCAACGTTGTAAAGATGGAGCATTAATGAAGTCTCCTCCGGGTCTGAAAGACGGAAAACAGAGGAGAAGCCGCACTCACACTGCATCATTTCACGAGCGGCGCGCATAGCTGTCGGCCAGTCCTTGAACATATAAGAAAAGCGTTTTCTGTTTTCGGGCATCCAGCGGAAAAACTTGAGCGTGACCTCGGTAAGAACGCCGAAGGTGCCTTCGCCCCCCATCATGACCTGATTGAGATTCGGTCCCGTTGCCTCTCTCGGATAGTGACTTGTCTCGATTTTACCTATCGGTGTGGCGTATTTCTGCGAAACAACTATATCGGCTATGGTGCCGTAATAGGTGCTGTTCTGCCCGGCACCGCGTGTGACGGTCCACCCGCCGACGGAGGAATATTCAAACGACTGCGGGAAGTGACCGCAGGTGTACGGACGCTTTGCACCGAAAAGGCTCTGAGCGTTTTGAAGCGTTTGCTCGAGCTTTGGTCCGGACATACCTGCCTGAACGGTAATGGTTTGGTCGGTCTCATTGAATTTAATGACCTTGTTGAAGTTGCGGCGCATATCAAGAGAAACGCCGCCGTTAATGGGCTCAACGCCTCTTGTAACCGACGAGCCGCCTCCGTAAACATAGAGCGGTATTTTATTCTTTGTGACGTAGGCTACGATTTTCTCAATCTGCTCGCTTGTCTCCGGGAAAACAACAAGGTCGGGAAGAGAGTCAAAGCGACGGTGACGCATTCTGAGAAGATCGTACATTGTCTGTCCGTAGGAAACGGCGAGACGGTCGTAGTCGCTCTGTGAGACGTTCTTTTCGCCGACTATTGCGGCGATGGCCTTTACGTGCTTTTTGTCAATCTTCGGAGCGTGCTCTTCGCCGAGATTTACGGGGTCAAGACCCAAATCGTCATTATACTGCATAAACTCCTCGTCCTTGAGATTGCAGCGTTTTTTAACATATTTGTAAAGGCTCTCCTTCGGATATTTGAAGAAGTCGGGGTCGCCCCAGCGGAAAATCGAACGATAGCTGTTCTCAGGTGCTCTCTGAAGCATCCATTTAGGCTCAAAGCCCTTATACGGTTTTGTACTCATTATCAGTGTCCTCCTGTTTGAAAATGATGTAGGTATTTTTCTATTGGCTTTAATCTTGAGGCAAGGTGAGAATATGCCTTGCCGTAAATTTTCATATAGGTTCGGTGGTTTTCCTCGTTCGGAATAAATACGTCTTTTTTATGTACCATATGCTCTATGGCGTCCTCATAGCTACCGTAAACACCCTGTGAAATAAACGCAACCATGGCACAGCCGACTGCGCTCGCCTCGTGAGTCTGAATACGGTGTACGGGCAAGCCGAACACATCTGCGGCAATTTGACATACGACCGGGCTGCTGGAGCCGCCTCCGCCGGCATAAAGCTCATCTACCGTGACGCTTGAGCGTTTTTGCATTTTAACGAGCCCGTGGTACAGCTCTAAGCAGATGCCCTCTATTATGGCGCGATACAAATGATAACGCGTATGGAAATCCGAAAAGCCTATAATTGCGCCGCTCGCGTTCGGGTTCGTGATGCCCGGAGTCCAAAACGGCTGTAAAATAAGTCCGCCGGAGCCGGCCTCAATATCCTTGATTTTATCGTCAAGATAACGCTCTATGCAAACGCCCTCCTCGGCGGCGTCAACCTTATCCTTCGCGGCAAACTGCTCTATAAACCACGAAATCATCCAAAATCCGCGATAGACCTCGAATTCGGGATTGAACATATCGTTCGGAACAGCCGGATAAGCCGGCATATAAGGCTGCGGTTCAAAATATTTTTTAACCGCCATCTGTAAGGTTGAGGTCGTGCCGAAGGAAATTGCCGCTCGGTTTGATTTTACAACGGACATACCGATGGTTTCACAGCCCTTGTCGGAGCCGGTTGCTATAAGCGGAAGTCCCATTGGGATGCCCGTTTTTTCGGACGCATCTTTTGTGATTTTGCCTATAACCTCGCCCGACGGAACAAGCTCACAGAGCTTTTCGGACGGAACATTGCACACGCAGCGCGTGAGAGCACCGGGTTTCATCCAACGGCGGTTTTTGTAATCAAACGGTACGTGACCTATCATGTTTGCCACGGAATCCTTAAGCTCGCCCGTCAAAAGATAGTTGAGATATGACGGCAGCATAACGTATTTGTCTGTTTTGGCCCATATTTCGGGCTCGTTTTGCATAATCCAGTTGCCGGTGGAGGCTCGGTAAATCATATCTACCGATTCTCCCATTCCCACAAGCGAAAACAATGCGCGTTTTGCTGCCGGAATCTGTCCGTCCTCGTCGGCCTCACGCTCGTCGAGCCATAATATTATGTCGCGCAGCGGACGTTTGTCCTTGTCGAGGCAAAGCACCGTGTCACGTATGCAGGTAAGGCATACGGCTGTTATGCGGTCAAGCTTATCGGCATTTCTCTCGATAACCTTTTTTGACATTTCGGCTATAATGTTAAAATAAAAATCCGGGGTCTGTTCTGCCCATCCGGGCTGTTTTGATAAATAAGGAACCTTGTATTTTTGCTGCTCCTTATCCTCAAAGTCTCCACTCTCATTGACAAGCAAGCATCTTGCACTCTGCGTGCCGACGTCAAAGGTCAGCACAAGTGACTGTTCCATTAAAGATTTTCCCCTCTTTCTTTTTTAAGGTTGCTTCTTCTCGTCCTTCAGGATATTGCTTGTTGCAATCAAATCCACGCCGAGATTGAGAATATTCGGTACAACGACTTCCTCTCGTCCGAGTCGTTTTGAAACGGTGATACGGTTTACCTCGTGCATCAGGTCGAAAATTCTGTTTTTGGGAATCGGTCCCGATACGCGAACGGGCAGAACCGGTACCGAAGGGAAGGCGGTGCGCACCGTTGTGCAAACGGTACGACGCGGGTCGGTCATTTCGCTTACGGCGAATTCTTTGCCCCTTTTGCAGGTGTTGCCGGTCACAACGAGCTCGTCGCCGTCTGATGTAATCGTCATTCTGCACGAACGGGGACAAACGATGCAAACCAATTCTTTTGTCATTTTAAACCGTCTCCTTTACCGAGTCTTTCCAGCCGAAGCTCCACTCGGCTGTTTTCGTTTAATTCGCATGCGCCGAAATCAATCGTGAGATTTTCCATTTCGGGCGGACGCATAAATGCGTAACGCTTTTTAAGTATTTCCTTACCGTCCGCGTAAATATGAAGCACGCAGTTGTTCTCCTCCTCGCGGACGCGGAAATACAGGTCTGTTTTACTGTTATCCTCGTTGAGATTAAGCCTTTGCGGCACTGCGTACAATAAGCCGTCGCCCGGGGTTATCTCAATAAGCCGTCTTTCCTTGGCGGAATAAGCAGCGGCTGATTTTCCCGCCTGCTCGGCGTTCTGCGAAACAAAGTCAACCAAATCGTTGACGTGCAAAGCGTTACCGCAGCTGAATACGCCGTCGGCACTCGTCATACACTGGCCGTCGCATACGGGACCCTTTGTGCGTGGGTCAAGCTTTACTCCGACGGACTCGGCGAGCTCGTTTTCCGGAATCAATCCGACCGAGAGAATCAGCGTGTCACATTCAACGCGGCTCTGTGTGCCGGGTATCGGAGCCATATTTTTGTCAACCTTTGAAATCTCAACTGCTTCGAGCCTGTCAACTCCGAACACGCGAGTGACGGTGTGCGACAGGTGCAGCGGAATGTCATAATCGTGCAGGCATTGATGCAGGTTTCTCGTAAGTCCCGACGGCGTAGGCTTTGCCTCATAAACACCGAGAACCTTTGCGCCCTCAAGCGTAAGCCGGCGCGCCATGATAAGTCCTATATCTCCCGAGCCGAGAATTACGCATTTTTTGGCGGGCATAAGCCCAAGCAGATTTGTAAAATGCTGTGCGGTTCCGGCCGTAAAAACGCCTGCAGGACGCGTACCGTGAATAAATACCTGCTTGGCGGTACGCTCGCGACAGCCCGTAGCCAGCACAAGCGCTTTTGCCGTAAATATCGAAACGCCGCTTCTGCCGACGGTATGCACCGAAAAGCTTCCGTCGCCGTTTTTGTCTATTTTTGTGACAAACGTCAGGGTGCTGTATTCGATATTGCGTTTGTACAGTTCATCTTCAAACCGCTCGGCGTATTCCGGACCTGAGAGCTGCTCGCCGAAGTGATGAAGACCGAAACCGTCGTGAATGCACTGCTTGAGTATTCCTCCGAGCCTTGCCTCTCTTTCAAGAAGGAGAACCTTGGCACCGTTATCATGAGCGCTTATCGCCGCCGCAAGTCCGGCAGGACCGCCGCCGACAACGAGTACGTCATAGTTACCTGTCGTCATCACTCTTCGCCTCCTTCGTTTACCTTTGTTTCGCCGTATGTTATCACCGCTTCCGCCGAGGATTTTTTAACCTCATACAGCGGAACGCCGAGAAATTCGGCAATTATTTTGGTGACAAGCGGCGAGCAGAAGCCGCCCTGACAACGTCCCATTCCCGGTCTTATGCGCTTTTTGATACCGTCAACCGTCGGAACGCATATCGGGGATTTCAAAGCGTCGAGAATTTCGCCTTTGCTGATTTGCTCGCAGCGGCAAATAATCTCGCCGTAGTCGGGATTTTCGGCTATCATTTTTTCTCTTGTATCGTCGTCCATTTCGCGAAGCACGGGAACACCTTTGCGAATGGGATTATAATTGTTGTTTTTTTCAACCGTCTCGGTCTTGCCGAGCATATCGACCGCAAGCTCCGCCATATCGACGGCAACCGCGGGAGCGGTTGTAAGTCCGGGGGATTGAATACCGGCTACGTGAATCAAATTCCTTGTTCTTCTGCCGGGTTCAAGTATAAAATCCTCCTCAAAGGTAGGAGCGCGAACGCCAGTGAAATAAGTGATTATATCACGTTTTGACAGCGCCGGCATTGTTTGAGTCTGCTTGTCGAAAACGGTTTTAATGCTCTCGGCACGTGTTTCCGTGTTTTCCTTTTCAACCGTTTCTACGGCGTCGGGTCCGACGAGAAGATTATCGTGGACGGTGTGCAATATGCCGCCGCCCTTTGAATGGGTTTTACCGTGAACGCTTATGTCCTTTACGGAGGCTACCGAGTGCATATATGCGCCTGCTTTTTGGTCAAGAATCGAGTTGGTTCCTCGACGCGGATGAATCGAGAAAAATCTGTCATCCGCCATGGCGGCAATATCCTCGGCAAAAACACCTGCGGCGTTGATAACGATTTTCGGATGAATAACGCCTCTGTTGGTGGTAACGCTTATGATGTTATGCTCCGACACCTCCATGGAAAGCACGGCGGTGTTAAGGCTTACCTGCGCGCCGTTTTGAACGGCGTTTTCGGCATAGGCTATGGTGAGTCCGTAAGGGCAAACACAGCCTGCGCTCGGATTATACATTGCGAATTTTGTTTCCGGTGTGAGGTTCGGCTCGCGGCGCATAAGCTCCTTGCCCGAGATTATCTCGGTGTCCTCTATGCCGTCATGATGCTTCCGCCAAAAAGCATACAGACCGATAAGCGGCTTCAGCGCGGCGTTGCGGAAAAGCACATATTGACCTACCTGCTTAAACGGAACGTCAAGCTCGCGGCAAACGTCTGCATACATATGGTTTGCGCGGCGAATGTACTTGTGCTTGAGCGAGCCTTTGCCGAGGTCGATTCCGGGGTGCACCTCGCCGTCGTTGCGTCCCGACGCCTGAAGTGCAAGGTCTGCCTCCTTGTCTACAAGTAAAACGTCAAGCTTCCACTTGGTCAGCTCTCTTGCTATCGAAGCACCTGAAATGCCGCCGCCGATAACAAGCACGTCGGGTGTTCTGCCCTCGAGGAAATCATCCTTGAGAGACGGCAGACGCGTCGGAGCGGGCTGCTCGCCCGTGTAAACAATATCGTTGACAATATGCGTTGTGCTGAATTTTTTTGCCGCCGCTTGGCAAGCCGCGACGATTTCGCCCCAATCGGAGCTTTTGCCTCGAACAAAAATCGAGCCGTTCTCCTTTGAAGCACTGAATTTTCCGCCGAAAGTCTTTTTCAATTTTTTGTTAATTGATGATATGTTCATAACTTCAAGCCTCTTTTAATCAGCCTTGCAGTCGGTCACGCGCCCGACTGTGCATAAAAAATATGTCGGTTAACTGACCGACTGATAAGACAAGTATAATTCCGCAAAAAGCGTTTGTCAATACTTTTAACTAAAAAAATCACTCTTATGTATTTTTTTTGTAAATATTGTTTTGTAGACATTGCCGATTGTTCGTGTTATACTTTAAGAAATTTTGCAGGAGGGTATTATGGCAGCTCAAAGACCCGAAAATATAAACGAAATCATACTTGATACTGCTGAGGAGCTTTTAAAGGTAAATTCCTTTTCGGAGGTGACTCTCGCGAAAATAGCCGAAAAGGCGAATATTTCGAAGGGCACGCTGTATTACTATTATAAAAGCAAAAACGAAATACTTTTTGCCGTTACCGACCGCTATCTTTCACGCCAATGGGACGAGCTGATACAATGGACGGAAAACAAGGAAAAGGATACCTCGCCGCACCGTCTTGTAAATTATGTAATCGAGAGAAATATAGCCTATGCCGGGCTCAGGCTTCACCTTTTTGACGCGGCATTGCTCGGCGACGAGGAAATCAGAGCTAAGTTGATTCATCGCTATGATGAATTCCAAAAGCTTATTTCGGCAAAAATCGCCGAGAGAACAGACGTTGTTTCGGCCGACTATTTCACGTGGCTTATTTTGATGGTTTCCGATGGTATTATTATTCAAAACAGCCTTAAAAACGAGTCCTTCGATACTCGTAAGTTTCTTGAGAACAGCACCGAATACATTAAAAAAATCGAGAATATGCATAAGCCGCAATAAACGAAAGCCTCCGTTAAAAAACGGAGGCTTTTTACTGCCGTAAAAGCAGAAAAGGGAAACGAAAAATTATACTTTGTGTTTTTTCTTTTTGCGCAGGCCCGCTGTGACGCCTGTTACGCCGCCGCTGACAAACAGCAGGGAAATCCATAAAGCGAGGTCGCTTGCGTTGCCGGTTCGGGGAGACTTCGGATTGCCCGGCAGCTTAGCCGTTACCGTGTCGGCCTTTTTAATTTCGTTTATGCCGTCTTTGTCGCTGTAATACTTATCACAGCCGCCGCAGTACCAATACTCGATATTGCCCTCGGCAGTCTTAGTTGCCGCCTTTGCATCGATGTGCTTTAAGTCGGTGTGATTGTTTGAATCAGTCTTTCCGTAAGCCTTGCCGCAGTATTCGCATACCGCTTTTTCGGTGCAGGTCGCCTTGCCGCCCGAGCAAGCCATTGTTTCAACACCCTTGCAGCCGTCCACGGTGCATTCACGGCTATGCGTGCCGTCGCCGTTTGATGCCCATTCGCCGAAGGTGTGCCCGCCGTTTATCGTCACGGTCATCTCGGCGGTGTTTCCTGCCTTATCGGTGACAATGATTTTCTGTTCGCCGTCCGCAGGAGAGAGAGTAAAGCCGCCGTTTTCATCAAGCGTGACCTTTGTGCCGTTTACGGTAACTGTATCTATATACTTCTCGTCAATTGTAACGGTCTGTGCCTCGCAGTAGGTCTTGCCGTTTTCAATGCCGCCGATTACAGGCCGGATATTATCGAGCGTTATGCGGTCGGAGCGAAGATATGTTATATTAAGGCTCTCGTCAACAAGCATTGCATAAACAATATATTCTCCGTTAGGCTCTATTAAAAACGGCTCATCATACGCATTGTACACAAGAGAGCCGAGTTCCGTCTCAGAGAGGTCCCGATTTGTCACCAGATAAGAGACAAACACGGTTCCGCTGTTATCGAAAGCGTTTATCGTTACCTCCTGCGTGTCCTTAAAGAACAGACCGAAGGTCAGCTTGTTTAAGAATTCGCGCCATTTATTTGTGCCTATGATAATTTCGCCCGTAGGTTTTTCAATGTCTTTCCACCGTGCTTTAAGCGTTATATTCTCGGCAGGCATGGTCGTGGGAATTTCCATATCCCACCCCGTGAAGGTGTAGCCCTCTCTTGTCGGGTCGGCAGGTGCGGTAATTGCCGTGCCGTAGTCCTGCGTTATGGTAATATCCGCTTTGCCGTTTTCGGGTTTGACTGTGATGGTATATTGATTGATCTCCCACTTCGCCCAATATTCCTTATTGCCCGTTTCTGTACCGCCGATTGCCGTCACAGGAGAGCCGGTCAAGCCTTCGTTATCATACCAGCCCTTGAAGGTGTACCCGGTGCGCGTCACATCTGTCGGGAGTGTTGCGCCCACGCCGTAGGTATAGCCTGTGACATCCTTCCCGTCTGCGATCGTGCCGCCGTTCGTATTCAAGGTTACGGCGTAGGTCGGGGCTGTCCACTGCACAGTCAGTTTCGTCACCTCAGCCGGAACAATGGCACCGGGCGCGTAGAGCTTGCCGTCGCTGCCAAGCCACATAAAGAAACTCCATGTATTTTCGTCCGGGCGGGTCATGCCGCCGGACATGGGAGCGGTAAATGTGCTGCCGTTTTTCACGATGATCTGAATATCCTCGGAGCTGCCGCCCAGCTTGCCGCCGCCAAGGTCAAGGGTAACGACCTTCATCCCGTCAGAGCCCAGTGTGTCAGAGTTCAGGACTTCAAGGACGGGGCGGAAACCGACGAGCGGATGGGAGGTCGAAGCATAGCCGTTGCTCCAGTAGCGGGCCGAATTGGACCCGCGAACCGCACGATACCACGATTCGTAACTTGATGTGTCCTGCCCCCACGAATATATGTCGTTCCAGTTTTTGACATAGCCGCTGTTCTTGTCCAGCACTGCGTCCCACTCATTGCTTTGGGGCGTACCGCGCTCTGAATCGTCTGAACCGGTAAACCCACTTCCACAAGACGGTGCGCGCAGGGTATAGTCCACGCCGCCGCTGGCATAATTTTTGCCGAAAATCAGACTCGCAGTATCTAAGTTATTCCAGTTTACCTTAAGCGTTACGGCATAGTCCGCCACAAACAGGCTGTGAGCGTATTTGTTCTGCTGTGCATATTCCTCGGTGGTCGCCATCGCAGACGTGAGTTTGTAGGCTTCCACCGTACCCACATAGGTGAAAGGCACATAGTGCAGGGTGCTGTCCGGCAGGCTGCCGTTTGCCGTTCCGGGAATATTCATCGCCGACAGGTCGAAATAATATCTGCCGCCGGGGGCAAGGGTGAACTGTTCGTCGACCCGCTTTTCAACCGTCAGCGTAACATCCGCGAAACCGCTTGCAAGGTCGGTTTTGCGGTCGCCGTTGTACTGCTCGTTGAAGACCTTCAGGGTATAGGTACCCTCGGCAAAGCCGGCAGGAATGGTAAGCTGTGCCGTACCGTCTTTTTCTGTGAGGGAGGCGTTGCTGCGGCCGTAATAGATTACATTACCGACATCATCAAAGATCAGAGCGGAAATATATTCGTTTGCGCCGGTTTTTGCGTCGGTATAGGATATCTCTACGGTGCCGCCCTTGGTGGAAGCGGAAACCTCCCAGGTAGTTCTGCTGAAATCGTTGCGCTTGCTGTCATAAAGGGTCAGCTTCCATTCGTTTCCGGTGTAATTTGGGGAAACGGGCTGCAGCCCTCCGTCGGGCTTGCCGCCCACGGCGGCGGATGCAAAGAGGACAGAGTCCAAATTCAAGTCGAAAGCGGGACGAACGCCAAACTCCTTGGAAGTAGAGTATCCACCATAGTAGCGGACTTCACCTCTACCAGCCACAAAGGCAGTGGAATAGTCTTCGTCTGGGGAGCGCAGCCACCAATAGCTTGACGCCCAACCCGGATGCTCGGGATCCACGACACGCAAATCGTTGTTTACCGCATTAGCCTCTTTTGAGGAAAGCGGCCAAAAAACAGCATTGCTTACCGCAGGACCCGCTACACCGTCGGTATTTTCCTCATCGTAGTTTCCGCTTGCAAGGGTCCGTTTTTCAACAGCATCGGTTTCTTTCGCCGTCAGCTTATCCGCAAGCGCGTCTATTGCCTCTTTCAACGCGCTGTCCGCATAAGCGTTGCTCGCACCGAACTTTGACAACCCCATGTTATTTGCCGCAAGCAGGGTCATATTCCCGGCTGTGCCGGCTGCACTGTTTCCGTCATAGTCGATGACGCGCCATGCACCGGGATTATTTTCATGGTCTTGCCCGAAATACACGGTCGGTGCGGTCGCTGTGTTTACATTTTTACTTAGTGCGTCTGTGCCGAGCTGTATCGTCTTTTGCAAACGCAAGCGCAGCGTGCTTTCCTTCTGAATATTGTAATCTGCCAGCGTGCGCCCGTTCTCAAGCTCTTTTTCGCCCAAAAACAGTCTTTGCGCATCGGGAGAAAAGCCTGTTTTTTCCTGAATTTTCTCCTTGATATTGTCAATGCTGTCGCCCGACACAACCTCGAGCGATAAGTTTGCCTGACCGACAATGGTCAAGTCAATATAAATCTCAATTGCGCTTGCCATCATCGGTACAAAGCTCATCATCATACAAAAGGCGAGCAGGATACTAAGTATTCGTTTTTTCATATTCTATTACCTCCGTTTTCGTGTATGTCGGCTCAGTCAAGAGCAGTTATTGTAATAGTACCTCTGAAGCCACCGAGATAAGTATTGTATGCCGAATTTTCAAACCACAACTGCAATGTAATGTCTTTATTTGACGCATCATACATTCTGTTGAAATTAAAGGAATGTTGATCATTGGTATACGGTATTTTTGCCCCGTCCCTTTTTATTCGTGTAAGCTCCCTGCACAGATCGTCATCATAACCGTCTGTCATCTGAATAGAGTAATTGCCGCTGTTGTTAAATTCGTTTGAACCAACTTCGAGAGAACCGCTTAAGCAGACATTGTAAATATGTCCTTTTTTGAGGGTAATATTATTCCTGTAGGATGAAATCAAGCCGCCCTTGTTTATTTTTTCGTAGACAGAAATATTGACACGACTGTTATTCAGTACTGTCCTCGGAGAGTTTGCCTCTCCGTAAAAATATCCCGAACAGCTGCCGTTCTGACCGGCGTCGCCCTTGTCGCCTTTATCGCCCTTGTCGCCTTTGTCACCCTTATCGCCTTTGTCGCCTTTGTCGCCGGGGTCACCTTTGTCGCCCTTTTCTCCCTTTTCGCCGTCTGTGCCGTCAACACCGTCTGTGCCGTCAACACCTGCGGCTTTTACACCGGTGTCGATTTCTCCGATCCACCAGTTGCCGTTTTCGCCGATAAAAGGTGTTTTACCGTCTTTGCCGTCAGAGCCGTTTTGCCCGTTTATTCCGTCCTTACCGTCGGCTCCGTCTTTGCCGTTTATACCGTCGGCTCCGTCCTTGCCGTCAAGACCTTTTAAAACCGAAAGGTCGTAAAGGTTCAGCCATATTTCATCGCCGATATAACGCCATTGCAGGATATTTTCGCTTACGCGAAATTCCGGAGTTTTTCCGTTTGCACCGTCCGTTCCGTTCTGTCCGGCGGGGCCCTCTATATCGGCTATCGCAACGAGATTCTGCCACTCGTCACCCTCGTATCGCCACTGTATGTGGGTTTCGGTTCGCTGCACCTCTATGTTTTTGGCATTAATGCCGTCCTTGCCGTCGGCACCGTCAATTCCGTTAATGCCGTCGACACCGTCTTTGCCGTCCTTGCCGTCAAGACCGTTTTTCCCGTCTATGCCGTCCTTGCCGTCGACACCGTCCTTGCCGTTAATCCCGTCTTTGCCGTCTTTGCCGTCAATACCGTTCTTTCCGTCAATGCCGTTAATGCCGTTCTTTCCGGCGGTGCCGTTAACGCCGTCTTTTCCGTTCTCGCCGTTTATTCCGTTCTTACCGTCTTTCCCGTCAACGCCGTTAATTCCGTCCTTGCCGTTTTCTCCGGAGGCACCACGCAGCTCGGAAAGCGCCACAAGGTCGCGCCAGTCGGCTTCATCGCTGTATTTCCACTGAACCGCCGTGCCGCTGTTGCGCACCTCCGGCAGTGCGGCACCGGTTTTTTTCGCTTTGCCGCATCCTGCGACAAAAAGAATGAAAAGCACCAAAAGCATACCTGTGAGCAGTTTTTTCCCTGTTCTCATCTTCTTTCCTCCGTTTCGCCGTCCGTAGACAGCTTAAAGTCATATTTCATTTCAAGCATGGCAAACAGCTTATGCATAACCGTAACGGCAAGCTCCCGAATATCAATCGAGCCGATAAAAGCAAGCACCTTTGCCTGTTCTTCATCCGGTACACGATATACTCTCATTGATGCCACCAGAAACCTGCTGAGCTTGCGCTCCAACGGGAAATGAATATCACATTTGCGAGCCATATAGTTACGCATAAGTCCTGCCGTGCCGATTTCCATTTCGTAAAAGTCACTTTCGCTGTAATCGGGGAAATTTGCTCCGAAAATCTGCTTTAATTCCGCCGTGGTGTGCAGATAGATGAATTCCGCCGTGTCGGGCTGAGAATATGCTTCAATATAGATTTCTCGCAGGTTCTCGTTAAGCTCCGTTAGCGTGAGCTGAAGAGACGTTTCCACCGCATAGGCGTATACGGGCGGCAGCTTTTTGTCCGCAATGCTCCTCGCCACGTCAAATTGACCGCCGAACATCGATTCGGTCAAATCCAGCAAGATTTTGTCCTTGGTCGGAAACAGATTTAAATAGCTGCCCCTTGCGACGCCTGCTTCCTCGACTATTCGACTGACGGAGGTGCTTTTGTAGCCCTCCTCCAAAAACAACCGAACGCACGCCGTTAAGATTTTTCTTTTTGTTTCACTGCTGTTTCTACGCAAATATATCACCTGTTTATAATATTATTAGTATGCATACCAATAATATCATATAGCATACAAAAAATCAAGATAATGTTGATTATTAGCCCGTTATGAGTAGGTTTTGCTTAAAATAAACGGTTTTTCATATAATAATGCACTTAACCCCTCGGATAATGCAGACGCATATCCGAGGGGTTAATCTGTTTCTGTATCAAAATATATTGTTTTGAGGTGCTTTACGAGAGCTTTGCTGCTTGATTATATAAAATAAGATGCGGGAGATTTGCCGTTATTCGCATTCGCATATACTTTTTCTTGTGTGCAAAATCGAAGAGGGCGTTACCGAAAATTCGTCAAGCCCCCATTTGCAAAGCAAGGGAATAAGACGTGTATCGGCTGCCGCTTCTCCGCACATTCCGACGGGGATGCCTGCCTTTTTGGCGTTTTTGATCGTCGTTTCGATAAGGCGCAGAACCGCAGGCTGAATCGGGTCATACAGCTTTGAAACAGCGGCGTTTCCTCTGTCAACGGCCATGGTGTAGCCCGTCAGGTCGTTTGTGCCGATGGAAAAGAAATCAACCTCTTTTGCAAGCAAATCGGAAATTATTGCCGCCGACGGAGTTTCTATCATAACGCCCACGGGAATATCGGCGAATTTAAGACCCTCGTTTTTAAGCTCATCTTTGCATTCTTCGATAAGGGCTTTTGCTCTGCGAACCTCGTCAAGTGTCGTTACAAGCGGAAGCATAACCTTTATGTTTCCGAAAACCGCTGCGCGGAGAATCGCACGAAGCTGAATTTTGAAAATTTTAGGGTTGTCAAGGCAGTATCTTATCGCGCGGTGTCCGAGAAACGGGTTGTCCTCTTTTTCGATTTTAAGGTAATCTATCGCTTTATCTCCGCCTATATCGAGCGTGCGAATGATAACCTCCTTGCCGTCCGTTATCTTTGCGACGGTTGAATATGCTTCGTACTGCTCCTGCTCCGTGGGAAGAGAGGCTCTGTCCATAAACAGAAATTCCGTTCTGAAGAGGCCTATGCCCTCGCCGCCGTTTTGCAATACGTTCTGTGCGTCCTCAGCCTTGCCGATGTTGCCGTACACATGTTTTTTTACGCCGGATTTTGTAACGGTTTCTTTTGAAAAGTATTCGTTGAGGCTTTCTTTTTCCTTCAGATATGCCGCCTGCTTGGTTCTGTATTCTTCAAGCTCTTCCTCTGTGGGGTCTGTAAATACTTTTCCCTTGAAGCCGTCTGCAATAATCATATCGCCGTCCGAGATTTTTTCAACCGCATTGACGACCGACAAAACGGCAGGTATGCCCATGGCACGTGCGAGTATTGCGCTGTGACTCGTAACACCGCCGACCTCGGTGATAATTGCGGAAACATTTTCCCTGTTTATTTGTGACGTCATGGACGGGGTGAAATCCTTGGCGATGAGAACAGAGCCTTTCGGTACGGATGAAATATCCACACTTTTTACACCCAGAAGAATGCGCAAAAGGCTGTCTCTTATATCCTTTACATCCGAGGCGCGTTGGCGCGTAAGCTCGTCGTCAACGCCGGAGAACATATTGATAAACATTGTGCATATGCTGTCAACCGCCGCTTCGGCAACAGAGCCGTTGTCGATTGCTTCTTCCATCTGTGCGAGCATAAACGGGTCCTCAAGCATAACAAGATGTCCCTCGAGTATCTCCGCCTCTTTATTTCCGGCATTCTTTTTAAGCTCCGCCACAAGTGATTTTGTTTCGTCGGAAAAGTCGGCGACTGCCGAGTGCAGACGCTTTTTTTGATGATCCGAATCGGTAAATTTTACGGATGAATAGTCAAGGTTTGTGTCCCTTATAACGACGGCCTTGCCGATTCCGAAGCCTTGAGATGCGCCGATTCCTTTAAGCATTAAACCCACCCTTTCATTAAGCCGCGGCAATATTATTCTTCGCCGAAGCCCGATGTGATAAGCTCTTCGGCTTTTTTGAGCATTTCGTTTTCGTCTGCACCGCTGCACTCTACGGTGATTTCGCTTCCGCATTTGATGCAGCCTGCCATTATATTCATAATGCTCTTGCCGTTGATCCTTTTACCTCCGAAAACAATGTCAACTTCCGAAGAGAATTTAGACATTTCCGTTACAAAGGTGTTTGCCGGACGCATATGAAGTCCCATTTTATTAGTGATTGTAAAAGTTTTCTGTACCATAATAATTCTCCTTATGTTTAATACCTGCCGAGAGGATGATGCCCCTCGGCACGGTTCTTGATTGTTTGTTATACGGATTCTTTACGATCCTTTTTAAGAAGACCGAGCATCAGTGCTCCGACAACCGAGCCTGCAATAAGGGCTACGATATAGAGAAGCGGATGGTCGCATACTATAAATGTGAAGATTCCGCCGTGAGGTGCGGGGCATGTAACGTTGAACAGTGATGTAAGAGCACCTGCGACAGCAGAGCCTACTAAGCATGAGGGGATAACTCTGACCGGGTCGGAAGCGGCGTAGGGGATAGCACCCTCCGTAATGAAGCACAGACCCATAAGATAGTTTACGGGGCCTGATTTGATTTCTTCCGATGTCCACTTCTTCTTGTTGAAGGTTGTCGAAAGTGCGATTGCAATCGGGGGAACCATACCGCCTATCATAACAGCCGCCATAATCCATGTGTTGCCGTCGGCTATTGCAGCCGTGCCGAAAACATAAGCCGCCTTGTTGAACGGGCCGCCCATATCCGTTGCCATCATTGCCGCAAGTACTATGGAAAGGAGTATTTTACTTGTATCGCCGAGCGACGAGAGGAACGAGGAAAGAGCGGAGTTGACAACGCCTATAACGGGGTTTACAAGACACATAAGAAGGCCCATGATAAGCGTGCCGAAAAGAGGATAGATAAATACTGGCTTTATTCCGTCCATTGATTTCGGAAGCCAAGAAAATGCCTTTTTGAGGAGATTTACAATAATACCGGCAAGGAAGCCTGCGAGCAGAGCACCGAGGAAGCCCGACACCGCTTTGTCGTCTCCGGCAAGGCTTTGGTTTTCAATCAGTGAGCTGAAGGTGTAACCGTTTGCCGCAAATACGCCGCCTATCATACCGGGCAAAAGACCCGGTCTGTCGGCAACGGACGATGCGATATAAGCCGAAAGAATGGGGAGCATAAGCGCAAATGCCGCTTTGCCTATCCAGAACACAATTGCCGCAACGGGACTTGTGAAGCCGAAGGTTCCGCCGACATCGGCATTGCCTGCAAGCGTATCGAACAGGAAGCCGAGAGCTATGAGAACTCCGCCGCCGACAACGAACGGGAGCATATGCGAAACACCGTTCATGAGATGCTTATAAAGCTTGTGCCAGCCGCTTTCCTTTTCGTCGTCATCAATAGGCTGCTTTTCACTTTCGTCGGCGTGATATATCGCGGCTTTTCCGTCAACGATTCTTTTGATAAGCTCCTCGGGCTTGTTTATTCCGTTTGAAACCGAGGTTTTTACAACCGGCTTGCCGTCGAAACGTGCCATTTCGACGTTTTTATCTGCGGCAATGATTATTCCGTCGCATTCTTCGATTTCCTTTTTTGTGAGCACGTTTTTAGCACCGCCGGAGCCGTTGGTTTCGGCTTTGAGCGGATAGCCTAATTTTTCGCCCGCTTTTTCAAGTGCCTCTGCCGCCATATAGGTATGCGCTATGCCCGTCGGGCAGGCTGTAACTGCGAGTATTCTGTAACCCTTCGGCTTTACTTCGGGTTTTACCGCTTCCTCGGGGTATTTCTCCGCTTCCTTTTTGTCGATTATTTCCAAAAATTCGTCCGTCGTTTTTGCGCCCCGTAGAGCCGCGCAAAATTCCGGTTCCATAAGCATTACCATAAGACGGGAGAGTATTTCGAGATGTAAATCTCCGTCAACGGGGGCGGCAATCATAAACAAAATGTCCGAGGGCTTGGAGTCGGGAGCACCGTAATCAACGCCGTTCGGAACCGTTATCGCCGAAAGACCGGGAGTCTTTACGCTGTCCGATTTTGCGTGCGGAACGGCAATTCCTTCTCCGATTGCGGTCGAGCCCTGAGCCTCTCTTGCAAGAATAGCCTCCTTGTACGCCGCCTTGTCGGCAAGATTTCCTGCCTTTTCGTGCAGGGAAATCAGCTTGTCGATTGCCTCTTCCTTGTCGGTGAGAGAAACATTAAGAGCAATCGCATCCTTTTTTAATAAGTCGATGATTTTCATAAGTATTCCTCCTTATTTATACTCCGCGTTAAAGACGCGTTCAATTTCTTCACGGGTTGCAAGCTTTTCTGAAAAGGCCGTTGCGTTTCCGCACGCCGAGCCGAGTCTTAAAGCGTAGGAATAGTCGGCGGTCTTGATATATCCTGCCGTAAAGCCTGCTACCATACTGTCTCCGCAACCGACGGAGTTTATGAGCTTGCCCTTTGCGTTGCCTATTTTGTGGACGCATCCGTTTTCGTCCGTAAGCATTGCGCCGTCCTTTGCCATTGAAACAAGCACGTTTTTAGCACCCATTTCCTGAAGCTTTTTCGAATATTTCACAATGTCATCGTCGCTTTTAATTTGGACCGAGAACAGGTCGCCGAGCTCGTGATGATTCGGCTTTATTAAAAACGGTTTGTATTTGAGCACGTTTTTGAGCAAATCGCCCGTTGCGTCAACCACGCAGTTTATATTTCTGTCGCCGACTCTCTCAAGTATTTGCTCATAAATGTCATCGGGGAGGGTATTCGGGATAGAGCCTGCGAGGATAAGGTAATCTCCGCTCTTTATGCCGTCAAGCTTTCTTAAAAAGCTCTGCATATCCTCTTTTGTGATTTCGGGGCCGCAGGCGTTCAAATCAATTTCCTTGTCGGCCTTGATTTTGACGTTTATTCTCGTATCGCCGTTTTTAAGATAATTAAAGTCGCAGCTAACATTGTCGTTTTTGAGCATTTCTTCAAGCTTTTTTCCGGTAAAGCCTCCGAGAAAGCCGAGTGCCGTGTTGGGAATTCCGAGCTGTGTGAGTATGACCGACACGTTGATGCCTTTTCCGCCGTAATAGATTTCTTCACCGTCCGTACGGTTTATGTCGTCGGTTCTGAGAGCTTTGAGCTTCATCACATAGTCGAGAGCCGGATTCAGAGTAACGGTGTAAACCATTAAGCAGTTACCTCCTTCACTACCGTTTTTGATTTAAGCTGTTCGTCATCGCATTTGTCGCAGACTATACACGCCGCAGCAACCGGTGAAAATGATACCGCCGAAACTTTTCCGAACTTTGTGTGGTCGCAAAGCACATAGGTTACAAAGCTGCGCTCTATGGCAACGGCTTTCAGCATTGCCTCCTCGGTGTCCGGGGTTGTAAAGCCCTGCTTTTCGCTGACTCCGTTTGTTCCGATGAACGCTTTTGAAAAGTTGTATTTCTGAAGATTTGAAGCGGCTACTAAGCCTATGATTGCCTCGGTTGTGCTTTTTAATTCACCGCCGATAACAAAAACCTTGCAGCCATTGGCCGTCAGCTCCTTTGCGTGGGCGATTCCGTTGGTTACAAAGGTTGCTTTGGAAGAGGTTATATATTTCGTCATAAGAAAGGTGGTTGTGCCTGCGTCGATAAAAACGAAATCGTCATCATTTATCTGCGAAGCGGCATATTTTGCTATTGCTTCCTTTTCGTTTATGTTCATCAGCGATTTTTTGTTGAAATCCTCCTCGTCGTGGAGAAATTCCTGCCCGAGAACAGTCGCTCCGCCGTGAACCTTGTTTATTTTCCCGAGCTGGGAAAGAGCCAAAAGGTCACGCCTTATCGTAGATTCGCTTGTTTCGAATTTTTCGGCGAGCTTTGAAACGGTAACCGAGCCGTTCTGACGCAGAATTTCAAGTATCTGCGCTCTTCTGTCGGTTGTAAGCATATTCACACCTCCGATATCTCTGTTGTGCCTTAATTATACAAAACCGTTCAAATACAGTCAATATCACGCAATAAAATTCAGCGTTTGTGCTTATAGTGTGCCCATTTTGTTATCTAATATGCAATATTATTGAACCGTAAATGCGCACTTTTGCACGTTTTAATTTTTTCAATCATAAAAATACGCATCGGATAACATAAAAAAATCCGCCCGAAAGGCGGACGACATCAGTCATAAATTCCGTTAGCAGACGGAGAATTTGCTAATGAAAAACGGCGGCTTTTTGTTTTTCTCGTTTTTGACAAAAATAAAAAACCGAAAGCCCTTGAAAACAAAGGCTTTCGGCATTGCTTGTGTCTGTGGGGTACAGAAAAGATGTTTTTATGTTTTTTGTGGATA
>ERZ779888.347-NODE-347-length-57437-cov-4.686435_pt1 | contig 57437 bp, 61 predicted proteins | sample MGYA00511245_ERZ779888 | MGnify/ENA primary metagenome ERZ779888 (study PRJEB29588, sample SAMEA2155255) | human gut metagenome | biome: human gut; feature: human-associated habitat; material: faeces | place: Denmark | collected 2008/2010 ...
AGCAACTGACTCTTAATCAGTGGGTCCAGGGTTCGAATCCCTGAGGGTGTACGAATTTTAAACATGAAAAGAAAAGTTCTGAAAATTATTGATTTTCAGAACTTTTCTTGTTTTAGGGCTCTCTCTGCATATCCTGCTTTTTTCTATGCTTGCCTTTTGTGTCTCTTACAAATTTGTGAGGCAAAAACTCGATGGTAAACAATTTGGGAATGGAATTGTTTTTACAGAAAAACAAAGTCATGAAAAATTTTACGTTTATCTTATTAATAGCTGCTGCAGCCGCCAGTTCCATGCCACAGCGTGTTCTTTCGTGCACAGGAATCACCTTGACTGCCAAAGACAGTTCACGAATTGTTGCCCGCACCATTGAATGGGGAGGGAGCAATCTTCACAGCCAGTACGTCATCGTGCCACGTGGTTATGAGCAATATTCCTATGTGCCGGAAACAAACGGGTCGGGAATGAAATTTACAGCCAGATATGGTTATGTGGGCTTGGCCGTTGAGCAAAAGGAATTTATAGCTGAAGGTTTGAATGAAGCTGGCCTTTCAGCCGGTTTGTTTTATTTTCCAGGATACGGTAAATACGAAGAATACAATCCCTCGTTGCGCACTTCGAGTATAGCTGATTTGCAACTGGTATCATGGATATTGGGTAACTTCACGAATGTGGATGAAGTTAAAGATGCGATTCGTAGGGTACATGTCGTTTCCATTGATCCTCGGGCTTCAACTGTGCACTGGCGCATTGCGGATGACACCGGACGTCAATTGGTTTTGGAAATCATAGATGGTGAACCTCATTTTTATGAAAATAAACTGGGGGTACTGACTAACTCACCGGATTTTGAATGGCAAATGACGAATCTTAATAACTATGTCAATCTTTTTCCGGGCAGTGCGGAGACGAAATCATTGGGTGATATCGTACTTACCCCATTTGGTTCAGGTAGTGGCTTTTTAGGTATTCCCGGCGATGTTACTCCTCCTTCCAGATTTGTACGCGCCGCTTTCTTCCAGACTTCTGCTCCACAGCAGGATGCTGGCGAAGAAACTGTTTTGCAGTGTTTCCAAATATTGAATAATTTCGACATCCCTTTAGGTGTTGAGTTTCCTTCCGGGCAGATACCCGTCAATATACCCAGTGCCACGCAATGGACGGCTGTTTCGGATATGACGAACCGCATTATTTATTATCGTACAATGTACAACAGTAATATTCGTTGTTTTGATTTGAATAAAATCGACTTTGGTAAGGTGGAGTATCGTGCTGTGCCTCTTGATGCAGTAAAACAGCAGCCGATTGAAACAATTGCCATTGAGTGAGATAGGTATTGTTTTTTTGAAGTTTTTGCGTATATTTGGGCTCGTTATGCGTAACAAATAGTTGCAAAGCTATGGAATAAAAATGTCCTTATATATATACGGGACCTTGAGAAAAGATTTATAAAAGTCCGTTGTCTGTGGATAATGGATTTTTTGTTGTTTTATGAGAATAATAAATCATCAGAATTGAGAAATAATATGAAAAAGAATTATTCGTCGCACAAATACAGTAAATGGACATTATTGTTTTTGTTTCTATGTATCGGCCACAGTGCCAAGGCTGATTATCCTATTTTTTGGCAGCGTTATACGGCAGATCCCTCAGGGATAGAATATAACGGGCGCTTGTATCTGTTTTGCTCACATGACACATACAATGCGGAAAGAGGATATGGCTATTTCATGAATGATATAACCTGCATTTCCACAGACGATATGAAAAACTGGACCGATCATGGAGAGGTTTTTCATGCGAAAGATTCTAAATGGGGGGCCAAAATGACTTGGGCGCCTTGCGTGGTTCACCGAAATGGAAAATTCTACTTATATTATGGAGATGCCAACAGCGGTGGGATTGGCGTAGCGGTAAGCGATCTGCCGACCGGACCCTATATTGACAACCACGACCGGCCTGTGGTGGGCATGGATACTCCGGGCGTGCTCCTCTACGACGAGAACAACCGTTGCATTAAAAACAAAAAAGGAGTGCCGGGGGCCATATCGGGTAGTGAGAACTGGGGGATGTGGTGCTTTGATCCATGTGTGTTTGTAGACGATGACGGACAGGCATATATGTATTTTGGCGGTGCTCACCCCGACAATTCCCGGATTATCAAACTAAAAGAGAATATGACGGAGGTTGACGGAAGTGCGGTCAAGCCCAACACTCCCGGATTTTTTGAGGCTTCTTTTGTACACAAATACAGGGGTAAATACTATCTTTCTTATGCCGGACATTATTTTGGGAAACCTGCCAATATAGAATATGTAATGAGTGACAAGCCTATGGAAGGTTTCAGGAATCCGGGAGTCATTTTGCCCAATCCGCCGGTTAATGACGGCTTTAACAATCACCATTCCATCTTTCAGTTTAAAGGTGAATGGTATATTGCCTATCATAACCGTAAAGTTGCTTATGAGAATAACGAACAGGATCAGCGCTCTCGTGAATATATGCGCAGTGTATGCATAGACCGTCTATTCCATAACGAAGATGGCACTGTTCAAACAGTTGAAGTGACGCGTGACGGGTTGGAACAGTTGAAGAACGTTGACCCTTACCGGAGAAACGAAGCGGAAACAATGGCAAAAGGCTATGGAATTGATACGGAATTCAAGGCCAGAGGATGTTCCGACCGCATAGTAACTTCCATTCATAATGGGGACTATTTGAAAATCCGCGGGGTTGATTTCAAAAACGGAGGTGCATCAAAGTTTGCTGCCTCACTTTCCGCATTGAAAGGAAGTGGACGGGTGGAAATACGCTTAGAGGGAGTGGACGGATTGCTTATAGGAACCCTTCCTGTCTCATTGACCGGCAGTTGGGAGAAATGGCAGACGATGACAACGGATGTCAAGCACTTGGGAGGAGTTTATGACTTGTATCTGGTGTTTAAAGGGGAGGAGGGAGAACTCTTCCGCATGGATTACTGGAGCTTTACAAAATAAGTATGAAAAACAAAGCGTAATGAACGGCTTTTCGGGCTGATTCATTACGCTTTGTCCAAATATCGTTTCCTGCTTTTATAACGCGTTCAACTCTTTCATTGCATACATGCTTTTACTTGAATAGTAGCTGTGCCATGTGATACAGGCTTCTGCGCCAAGTGAGAAACTCATGTGCTGTGTCGGGAGAAACAAAAGAGGTTGCATTGAAGCCGGCAGCTTTGAGGTCTTCCACTGCTTTGGTTACACCGGCAGGATTTTCTTTGCTTCCGCAACTGATGAAGATGCTTGCTACCTGATTCTTGTCCTTTATGTCGCCCGGTGCATAGACGCCGCCGCTCAATAGTCCGTAGTAATTGAACACTTCGGGACGACGCAAGGTTATCAGTCTTGTTTCAAAGCCGCCCATGGAGAGTCCGGCCATTGCGCGGTGTTTCTTGTCGGCCAGTGTGCGGAAATTGCTGTCAATGTAAGGTATCAGCTCGTCTACCAGGACTGTTTCAAATTCTTTGGCTGTAAATTGGTTGATATGCCCGAATCTCACATCATTCGTCATGCCGTATGTCATCACAATGATGAAAGGTTCAATCTTGCCTTCGGCAATCAGGTTGTCCATAATCAGGTTGGCGTGTCCTTGATTGGACCAGGCTGTTTCGTCCTCTCCCCAACCATGTTGCAAATAGAGAACCGGATATTTCTTCTTGTCTTTGCCGTAAGTGGGCGGAGTGTAGACAAATGCACGACGGTGAGTGTTGGTGCTCTTTGAGTAGAAATAAACTTGCTGCACGTTGCCATGAGGCACTTCCTTCATTGCATAGAAATCGGCATCGTGTGCCGGAATCTCAATACCGCTTTCCCAACGGCAGGAACCATAGTAGTTCTTGGCTCCCGGATCATTGAACACGCCACCGTCGATAGTGAGGTGGTAGTAATGGAAACCTTCGTCCATGGGGCCGTCTGTCGTACCTACCCATACGCCTTCTTTATCTTTGCGGAGAACTGTACCTCCACGACCGCCCAGACCGAGACTGACGATGACCGATTTGGCATCAGGAGCAACCACGCGGAAACGGGCATAGCCTTGTGAGTTGACCATGGGATACTGCTGGCCGGGCTGATTGAGTACGGATGGGCGGAAGTCTTCTTTCACCACTGCATTGTCGGCTGCCGGATCAAAATCCTTGATGAGGCTGTAAACGCGTTTCGGCTTATAGTTTTCGTCGTAAGGCAACGGATAGTTGCGCACGCCTACCCATGAGTCCCGGTCGGAAAGATTCCAGAACGTGACATTGTCCACCACATCTTTATGTTTGCGGAGAATCTTGAAGAGACGTGTGTATTGGTCCTCCTGAAGCAGTTTTACTGTCTGACTGATGTCGCCGGCCTCGCGGCTGAAGTTGAGATGTCCTCCCATTTCCTCGTTGGCGCGAATGTCCAGCTCGGTGATATGGATGTGCTTCACTATTGTAGAGTATTTCGTCAGGGCGGCATCTACATCTTCCATACTTGGGCCGTAGATGTTGTAATGCCCCTGCATACCGATACCGTCGATGGGTACACCTTCTTCTTTCATGGACTTCACCATGTTGTAGATGCGGTCGCGCTTTTGGGGATCGGCGGCATTGTAATCATTATAGAAAAGGAGTACGTTGGGGTCGGCCTCGCGAGCGTAGATAAAGGCTTTCTTGATGAATTCATCGCCTGCTATCTGATAGAGGGGAGAGTTGCGGTAGGGGCTGGGCTTTTGTCCCATGACCGGCCGTCCGCCGTCGGAAATTGCTTCATTCACTACGTCCCATGCGTATACCACGTCTTTGTAACGTTCCATAATAGCTGTGATGTGGTGTTTCATGTTTTGGAACAGTTTTTCTTTGGATACAAGATTTCCTTTTTCATCCTGATACATCCATTTCCCTATCTGTGCATGCCACATCAGGCAGTGCCCGCGAAGTTTGATTCCGTTGCTGCGGCAGAAGTTGGCGATTTTGTCGGCGTTTTCCCAGTTGAATTGTCCGTAGGCGGGTTCGGTGGGTTGCGGCTTCATGTCGTTCTCGGCCGTAATGCTGTTGAAGTCTTTTTTGATGATGGCAATCTGTTCGGGATTTGTGATGTTTTGCATGTTGACAGCCACACCGATAGAGAAGTAATCCTTGTAGGCATCCTTCAACCCTGTTGCACTGCTTTGGGCGAATCCTGTGTTTGCAGTCATGGCAAAGGCCAATGCACAAAGGGGTAATTTAAGTAAATGTTTCATGTGATAATAAATTAAAGGTTTGTGTTTGAAAACTATTACAAATTACAAAATAAGGCTTTCTTTTAGGAAAAAGCGTCATGTTTGTGTTACATGTTTTTTCTTTGGTGATACATCTTTTGGGTAAAATTCTGTATTTCCTGTGATTTGCTCGAATGAATTACCGTTTTTTTCGGCTTTACGCGATTTTCCTGTATTTATCTTTTTTCGGCTTCGAGGAACTTCCTATCTTTGCACTCCTAAAAATAAGATAAAACTGAGAAAACTTTGGACTGGCTATATAGTTTGTTTGTCGAACACTCTGCCTTGCAGGCAGTGGTGGTGCTCTCGCTGATTTCCGCTATCGGATTGGGCTTGGGAAAGGTGCATGTTTGCGGCATTTCCCTTGGAGTGACGTTTGTGTTCTTTGCCGGTATCCTTGCCGGGCATTTCGGATTGTCCATTGATCCGCAGATGCTGAACTATGCGGAAAGTTTCGGATTGGTGATATTTGTATATGCGTTGGGACTGCAGGTGGGGCCCGGTTTCTTCAGCTCTTTCCGCAAGGGAGGCGTACAACTCAATATGCTGGCTCTGGGTGTGGTGCTGATTGGTACTTTGATGACTGTGCTGGGCAGTTACGGGCTGAATATCTCGCTGCCGGACATGGTGGGTATCCTTTGCGGCGCTACGACCAATACCCCGGCGCTGGGTGCGGCACAGCAGACTCTGAAGCAAATGGGACTGGAGTCCAGTACTCCGGCTTTGGGCTGCGCGGTGGCATATCCGCTTGGCGTGGTGGGAGTGATTCTTGCTGTGCTGGCAATACGCAAGGCGCTGGTGCGCAAGGAAGATCTGGAGCTGAAAGAGAAGGACGATGCGAACAAAACCTACATTGCGGCGTTTCAAGTACACAACCCGGCCATTTTCAATAAAAGCATCAAGGAGATAGGCGGGCTGAACTATCCGAAGTTCGTCATTTCCCGTTTGTGGAGGGACGGCAACGTGAGTATTCCTACCTCCGAGAAGATAATTAAGGAGGGAGACCGCTTGCTGGTGGTGACTTCGGAAAAGTATGCTCCGGCACTGACTGTGCTGTTCGGAGAACAGGAGCATACCGACTGGAATAAGGAAGATATTGACTGGAATGCCATAGACAGCCAGCTCATATCACAACGGATCGTAGTGACGCGCCCCGAACTGAACGGAAAGAAGCTGGGCTCGCTTCATCTGCGCAACCATTACGGCATCAACATCAGTCGTGTGTATCGTAGCGGCGTGCAGCTTCTTGCCACTGCAGAGCTGACCTTGCAACTGGGAGACCGCCTGACAGTGGTAGGTGAAGCAGCTGCCATACAGAATGTGGAAAAAGTGTTGGGCAACGCTATCAAGAGCCTGAAAGAACCGAACCTGGTGGCGGTGTTCATAGGCATTGTCCTGGGACTGGCTTTGGGAGCAATTCCCTTTTCCTTGCCGGGCATCAGCGCTCCGGTGAAACTGGGACTGGCGGGCGGCCCGATTATTGTAGGTATTCTGATAGGCACTTTCGGACCGCGCATGCACATGGTGACCTATACCACGCGCAGCGCCAACCTGATGCTTCGCGCGTTGGGACTGTCACTCTACCTTGCTTGTCTGGGGTTGGATGCGGGGGCGCACTTCTTCGAGACGGTGTTCCGTCCGGAGGGTCTGCTGTGGATTGCTGCGGGATTTGTGCTGACTGTTGTTCCGGTACTGATAATGGGCGTGATCGCCTTTAAATGGATGAAAGTGGACTTCGGTTCCATAGCAGGTATGCTGTGCGGAAGTATGGCAAACCCCATGGCGCTGAATTATGCCAACGACACCATTCCGGGAGACAATCCGTCGGTGGCGTATGCAACGGTCTATCCGATGTGTATGTTCCTGCGCGTAATCATAGCGCAAGTGCTGTTGATGTTCTTGCTGGGTTGAGAATTAAAAAGTTGAGAAAAGAAGAGTTGTTTTAATTACGGACAACCGAATATGAATCATAAATCTAAAATCATAAATCTTGTCATGGGAACCATTACTCCGGAAAGTATAATCAGCGACTTGCGCTATCTGCAGTTACTGTCGCGCAGTTTTCCTACCATAGCCGATGCCAGTACGGAAATCATTAACCTGGAGGCTATTCTGAATTTGCCTAAGGGGACGGAACATTTTCTTACGGATATTCATGGAGAATACGAGGCTTTTCAGCACGTATTGAAGAACGCTTCGGGCGCGGTGAAGAGGAAGGTGAATGAAATCTTCGGCCACACGCTGCGCGAAAGTGAAAAGAAAGAAATCTGTACGCTGATTTATTATCCGGAAGAGAAGCTGCAGTTGATAAAGGAAGAGGAAACGGATCTGGACGACTGGTATCTCATCACCCTGAACCAGTTGGTGAAGGTGTGCCAGAATGTCTCTTCCAAATATACACGCTCGAAGGTGCGCAAGGCATTGCCGGCAGAATTCTCCTACATCATTCAGGAGCTGCTGCACGAGTCGAGCGTAGAGCCCAACAAACATGCGTATATCAATGTCATCGTCAGCACGATCATCTCGACCAAGCGTGCGGATGATTTCATCATAGCCATGTGCAAGCTGATCCAACGGCTGACGATAGATTCCCTGCACATCGTAGGAGACATCTACGACCGCGGTCCGGGGGCGCATATCATCATGGATACGCTCTGCGACTATCACAACTTCGATATTCAATGGGGAAACCACGATATCCTGTGGATGGGAGCTGCATCGGGCAATGATGCCTGCATAGCGAACGTAATCCGCATGTCCATGCGCTATGCCAACCTGGCGACGCTGGAAGACGGATACGGCATCAACCTGCTGCCGCTGGCCACCTTTGCAATGGATACTTATGCGGATGACTCTTGTGCCATCTTTGCCCCGAAGATGAATTTTGCCGATGCCAATTATAATGAAAAGACTTTGCGCCTGATTACGCAGATGCATAAGGCCATTACGATTATTCAATTCAAGCTGGAAGCGGAGATCATCAACCGCCGTCCGGAGTTTGGCATGGAGAACAGGAAGCTGTTGCATAAGATAGACTTTGAACGGGGAGTGTTTGTGTACGAAGGAAAGGAGTATGAGTTGCGCGATGCCAATTTCCCAACCATTGACCCGGCCGATCCGTACCGCCTGACCGATGAGGAACGGGAGCTGGTGGACAAGATACACGCTTCGTTTATGAATAGCGAGAAGCTGAAGAAACACATGCGCTGCCTGTTTACGTATGGCGGCATGTATCTGGTGTGCAACAGTAACCTGCTGTACCACGCTTCCGTACCCCTGAACGAAGACGGAAGTTTCAAGCATGTGCGCATCGGCAAGAAAGAATATTGGGGACATAAGCTGCTGCAAAAAACGGACCAGTTGATTCGTACCGCGTACTTTGACGAGGACGGTTCGGAGGAGAAGAACTTTGCACTGGACTATATGTGGTACATGTGGTGCGGACCGGATGCACCGTCTTTCGACAAGGATAAAATGGCGACGTTTGAGCGTTATTTCGTTGCCGACAAGGCATTGCACAAGGAGAACAAGGGATATTATTATACGCTTCGCAACCGCGCCGATATCTGTGACAGTATTTTAACGGAGTTCGGGGTGGAGCCGGGCCCTCATTCACACATCATCAACGGACATGTACCTGTAAAGACGATTAAAGGCGAACGCCCCATAAAGGCCGACGGCAAGCTGCTGGTGATTGACGGCGGCTTTTCCAAAGCCTACCAGCCCGAAACGGGCATTGCGGGATACACGCTGGTATATCATTCGCATGGAATGCAGCTGGTGCAGCATGATCCTTTCCAAAGCCGTCAGAAGGCGATTGAGGAAGGGCAGGATATTAAGTCGACAACATTCGTCATCGAGTTCAATTCGCAGCGCATGATGGTGAAGGATACGGATAAAGGCAAGCAGCTTGTAACGCAGATTCAAGACTTGAAAAAGCTGTTGGTGGCATATAGAACCGGCTTGATCAAAGAGAAAGAGATTTTTTGAGTTATACTCGGATTCGTCTCGCAGGATAAATAATTTGCTCCTGCGGGATGAATAAAATCATCCCGTAAGATGAATTTATTCGTCTCATGGGATGATTTATTTTATCTTGTGGGATGATTTTATTCCGTCAGTATCGGGTTTAGTATTTGAATAATACTATACCGCCTTCCACAATCACTCCTTTGTCGAAGTTGGCATTTCGGTTGTAATACCTGTCCCAGCCGTAACCGCCGGTCACGAACACACCCAAGCGTTCCGTCAGGCGGTACTCAAGGTTTATGCGGGTCTGGAGAGAGTAGAGGCGTGCCGGAAAACCGTAATCTTTGTTCTTGAAGGTCTCTACATGCTGGTAGCCTAAATCGCCGCTGATGAACAGTTGTTTGTAAAGAGGCAGTTCCAAGCCGGCGCGGTAGAAGAGTGCACCGGAGAATTTGTCGCTGAAATCGAGGTAATGCGTACCGCCGCCAAGAATGGTGTAGAACAGCTCGTTCTTGAAGCGGGCGGCCATATTCAGCTTGGTGGCGTTGCCGCCAAAAAGCATCATCTGCACTTGGGTGTCGGGATTGGCATTGACCAGTCCCAGCTGAAACCCGTCCAGCTTCTCTTTGTAATAGTTCACTAAACCTATCTGGAGTCCATTGGCGCGGACAGCCACGTTTAGGGGGGCAAGTTGAATGCCGGTAGCCGTTCCGCCTGTGATGTTCCCTAAACCGGAGATCTGAATCCCTTTCATATTGTTGCCTACCACGTTCAGCAGGCCGGATGTGGTGACACCCGCGAAATCACCGCCCGAAATGTTGGCAAGTCCTGCAAGCTGCGCGCCGCCGGTCTTTTCGCCGGTGATGTTCAGCAGGCCGCCTATGATGACTCCGTTGCTGTTGTCGCCTGCAATGTTGGCCAGACCGGAGAATACCACTCCCTGCGCATGATTGCCTGTGATGCCTACAAGGCCGGAAACGGACAGGCCGCAGAGATTGTCACCGTTGATATTGGTTATGCCTGCTACCTGTATGCCTCGCATACTTCCGCCTACTATATTGGATATGCCGGAGAATTGCACACCGTTCATGTCTCTGCCCGTAACGGAACCCAATACGTTTACTCCCAAACCGTTCAGGCGGTTCATGGCAGAGAAGATACCGAGATTGAGGAATGTGCTCCCTACTGTGTCCGTACGTTGTGTGGCAAGGTTCTTCCAAAGAGAGAGGTTGATGCCTGCTCTTTCCTTACGGGCAGGGCGGAGCTTGTCTGTTTGAGCATAAACAACTGTCCCTGCTAAAAGCAAGGACAGGCAGATGAATGAGAATATACGTTTCATGATTCGTTTGTCTTTGGGAATAGGAATAGAGTATGCGTTTATCCTTTTGCTTCTTGGTATAAGAAACGTTTAATGGATTTCTTCGGCGTTTTCTCAAATTCCTCAGGATATATCTTCATTTTTGATACCTGGCTGTAAGCGGGCAATTCTGCGTTCAGAGCCACACGATTCTCTTCCATGACACGTTCTATGTCATCGTTGGTGAGCCCATGGGCAAAGGCATCGTCGAAATCGGGATATACCAGTCCGACGAGTTTCTCGTTTTGCTGCACAATGATGCTTTCGGCCACGTAGGGCAGGTTGTTCAACTTATCTTCTATCTCTTCGGGGTAGATGTTTTGTCCGCTTGGACCGAGGAGCATGTTTTTGCTGCGTCCCTTGATGGTGACATTGCCTTCGGCATCCATCAAGGCAAGGTCGCCGGTGTGCAGCCAGCCTTCTTTGTCCACCACCTGTTCGGTGGCTTCTTCATTCTTGTAGTAACCCAACATGGCATTGGGACCGCGGCAAACAATCTCACCGGGGATGTTCTCTGGGTCGGGAGAGAGGATTTTCACTTCCATGCGGGGAGCTGCCTTACCGCAAGAACCGGGTTTGAAGCGTGTCCAATCCTCGTAGCAGATGATGGGGCCACATTCCGTCATGCCGTAACCTACAGTGTAGGGGAAGTCTATCATGCGCAGGAATTGTTCCACTTCCTGATTGAAGGCCGCACCGCCTACAATGACTGCCGCAAAATTACCGCCGAAGGCTTGTATCATCTGTTCGCGTACGGTGGCTTTTATCTTGTCGTTGATGATAGGCACTTTCAGCAACAGTTTCATGGTGGGCGTTTCCAACTTGGGCAATACGCTCTTCTTGATGATCTTTTCGATGATGAGCGGTACGGCCACAATGAGGTTGGGCTTCACGTCGGCAAAGGCTTGGAAGATGATCTTCGGGCTTGGCATGCGGGTGAGGTAATAGATGTGGCAACCCACAGAAAACTCATACAGGAACTCAAATGCAAGTCCGTACATGTGTGCCATTGGCAACATGCATACCAGCTTGTCACCGGCTTTCAGCGGCAGCACTTCAAAGGCGAATTTGGTGTTGGACCACAGGCTGCGATAGGGGAGCATGACGCCTTTCGAGTAGCTGGTTGTGCCGGAGGTATAGTTGATGACCGCCAGTTCTTCGGGCTGGTCTTTGTGATAGTCGATATGCTCTTTGCGGAAGTTCTTGGGGAATTTCTTGCCGAACATCTCATTGAGGTGCTCGCGGGCATAGGTGACACGTTCGTTACGCGACACGAGCAGGGTGAAGTCCGTCATCATGAAAATGCCTTCCAGCAGGGGCATGGCGCTTTCATTGAGGTTTTCCCATACTTGGTCTCCTACGAAAAGGAGCTTGGCTTCGGAGTGATTGACGATGTTGTGCACATTGTCCGCCTTGAACTCGTGAAGAATGGGTACGATGACCGCGCCATACGTCAGCGTGGCGAGGAATGTTACTCCCCAGTGTGAACTGTTGCGTCCGCAGACGGCGATCTTATCGCCTTTCCTGATGCCGCTTGCTTCAAAAATGATATGCAGCTTTTCTATTTTCCGGGCTACATCCTTATATTGCAGGGTTGCTCCTTTATAGTCGGTCAGGGCATCCAGATCCCAGTTTGCTTTGATACTATTCTCTATATAGGCGATAAAACTTTGTTCCATTGTATATTGCACATTTAGTTGAAAATTGCGCAAATATAAGAGTTTATATTAGAGAATACAAACTTTTAGTGGGAAATACTACTTGGAGTTAATCGTTGCCCAAGTACCACCGGTACATTCGTTGCACGCCTTCCTCAATGTCTATCTTGTGATGCCAGCCCAATGCGTGCAGTTTGCTTGGATCGGTGAGTTTGCGCATGGTGCCGTCGGGTTTGGTACTGTCGAACGTGAGTTTTCCCTGATAACCTACGGTGTCCACAATCAGTTCGGCCAGTTGGCGGATCGTGATTTCCTTGCCTGTGCCGATGTTGATGTGGCAGTTGCGAACATCTTTATCACCGGGCTTGTAGGTGTCTTTGAAGTCTACGTGCTCCATAACGAATACACTGGCATCTGCCATTTCTTCGCTCCAGAGGAATTCGCGCAGTGGCGTGCCGGTTCCCCAGAGTTTGACTTCCTTGTCGCTGATGCCGTATTTGGCAAGTATGTCCAGTATTTCTGCGTTGCTGTTGCTGCCGCTGATACCTTCTACGGGACGCTGGTTCATGTCAAGGCGTACGGCATCCCAGTTGCCCTGTTGCAGGCAGTGCGCCAGATGCACCTTACGGATCATGGCGGGAAGCACGTGGCTGCGCTCCAGATCGAAATTGTCGTTGGGACCGTAGAGGTTGGTGGGCATTACGGCGATGTAGTTCGTTCCGTATTGCAGATTGAAACTTTCACACATTTTCAGTCCGGCAATCTTGGCAATGGCATACGGCTCATTGGTGTATTCCAACGGTGAGGTGAGCAGGACATCTTCCTTCATCGGCTGTTCGGCATCGCGCGGATAGATGCAGGTGCTGCCCAAGAACAGCAGTTTCTTCACGTTGTGACGGAAACTCTCGCCAATGACGTTTTGTTGTATTTGGAGATTCTTGTAGATGAAATCTGCGCGATAGATGCTGTTTGCCATGATACCGCCCACGAAAGCGGCGGCAAGGAATACATATTCCGGCTGTTCTTCATCGAAGAAATGGCGTACGGCAACTCCGTCCAGCAAATCAAGCTCTTTATGGGTTTTTCCTATAAGGTTGGTGTAACCCTTCTCTTGCAGGTTTTTCCAGATAGCAGAACCTACCAGTCCATGATGTCCTGCAATGTATATTTTGGCATTTTTTTCCATGATTGATGTTGTCTTGGCAATGTTATTCTTCTTCTTTTGAACGGGCATGCAACTTCTTTACGAACTTCATGTCGTGTGCAGCCATGATTCTTACCAGCTCCTCAAAGCTTGTCTGCTGCGGGTTCCAGCCCAGCAAGGTTTTGGCTTTGGTGGGATCGCCCAGCAGTTGCTCCACTTCGGACGGGCGGAAATATTTGGGATCTACCTCAACCAGCACTTTACCGGTTCGGGTGTCGATGCCTTTTTCGTTTATTCCTGCACCTTCCCAACGCAACGGTATGCCTACTTCTTCAAAAGCCAGTGTGGCGAACTCGCGTACGGTGTGCATCTCTCCGGTAGCAATCACAAAGTCCTCCGGCGTATCATGTTGGAGGATGAGCCACATGCATTCCACATAATCGCGGGCATATCCCCAGTCGCGGCGTGCATCGAGGTTTCCCAAATACAGCTTATCCTGAAAACCTTGCGCTATGCGTGCGGCAGCCAGTGTAATCTTACGCGTCACGAAAGTTTCTCCACGCCGTTCGCTCTCATGGTTGAAGAGGATACCGTTGACGGCGAACATGCCGTAGCTTTCGCGGTAGTTCTTCGTAATCCAGAAACCGTATTGCTTGGCTACGCCATACGGGCTGCGCGGATAGAAAGGCGTCGTCTCCTTTTGGGGCACTTCCTGTACTTTGCCGAACAGTTCGGAAGTGGATGCCTGATATATCTTTGTTTTCTTTTCCAGTCCTAAGATACGTACTGCTTCAAGCATACGCAATGTGCCTACGGCATCTGTCTCGGCGGTATATTCGGGCACGTCAAAGGAAACTTTTACGTGGCTTTGTGCGGCAAGATTATATATCTCGTCCGGTTGTACCTGCTGGATGATGCGGATAAGCGAGCTGCTGTCCGTCATATCTCCGTAGTGCAAATTAATGGTGCGTTTCTGCTTCATGTCACGTACCCATTCGTCAAAGTACAGATGCTCGATGCGGCCTGTATTGAAAGATGATGAGCGCCGCATAATTCCATGTACTTCATATCCCTTTTGCAACAGGAATTCTGCAAGGAACGAACCGTCCTGCCCGGTGATTCCGGAAATTAGAGCTTTCTTCATTGATTCTGATGTTATGTTTTTTCTGATCGTTACATGTTTCGATGTGCAAAAATCGTGATTTATTGTGAGACGGCAAAGCTAATACGGCAAATGATTTTACAATTATTCATATTTTAGGCATTTGCACTATATCGCAGGGGGTAATTTCAAATTTTACATGAACAAATGGGTTTTGCTTTTTGTTTCATCATAAAGATAAATTTTACAAGTATATGAAGAACTTAAATAAAACAGACATTGGACTGATAGGCCTGGCCGTTATGGGCGAAAATCTGGCTCTGAACATGGCTGATAAAGGCTGGCAGGTTTCAGTCTATAACCGTACGGTTCCGGGAGTGGAAGAAGGCGTGGTTGAGCGTTTTATGAACGGGAGAGCACGCGGAAAAAGAATTCAGGGATATACGGACATGGCTCTTTTCGTGGAGTCCATTGCCACTCCACGTAAAATAATGATGATGGTTCGTGCCGGCAATGCCGTAGACGAGCTGATGGAGCAACTATTCCCTTTGCTGTCGCCGGGGGATATACTGATAGACGGGGGAAACTCCAATTACGAGGATACCAACCGCCGCGTGGCGCTGGCTGAAGAGAAAGGCTTCCGCTTTGTTGGAGCAGGCGTTTCCGGTGGTGAGGAAGGCGCCTTGAACGGTGCTTCCATCATGCCGGGAGGCTCTGTAAGTGCATGGGAAGAAGTAAAGCCTGTTCTACAAAGCATTGCCGCTAAAGCATCGGATGGAACGCCATGTTGCCAATGGGTGGGGCCGGCTGGATCCGGTCATTTTGTCAAGATGATTCACAATGGCATTGAGTATGGTGATATGCAGCTTATTTCTGAGGCCTATTGGCTGATGAAGAATCTCCTGAAACTGGGCAATGAAGAAATGTCTTCCGTCTTTTCCTATTGGAACGAGGGCAAGTTGCGCAGCTATCTCATTGAAATCACTGCCAACATACTGCAACATAAAGATAAATCGGGCGGTTTCCTGATAGACAAGATATTGGACGTTGCCGGACAAAAGGGTACGGGCAAATGGTCGGTGGTCAATGCTATGGAACTGGGCATGCCGTTGGGACTGATTGCTACGGCGGTCTTTGAACGGAGCCTCTCGGCGCAGAAGAATTTGCGTGAGGCAGCATCCAGGCATTTTGTCTGTCGGCATACGGATGTGGTATATAACAAGTCGGAAATGGTGAAGGACATCTATTCTGCACTGTATGCATCCAAACTGGTGTCCTATGCACAAGGGTTCGCTGTATTGCAGCGTGCTTCCGAGGCTTTCGGATGGCAGCTCAATTTGGCTTCCATTGCCCGCATGTGGCGGGGCGGTTGCATCATCCGCAGCGTATTCCTTAATGATATCGCCGCAGCTTTCGAACAGAACGAGAAGCCGCAGCATCTTCTTCTTGCCCCTTATTTCAGCAATGAGATGAAACAGTTGCTTCCCGGTTGGAAGCATCTGGTGGCACAGGCCATGAAAGAGGAACTTCCGGTTCCCGCCTTTTCGTCGGCATTGAACTATTTCTATTCATTGGTTTCCGTCAAGCTGCCGGCAAACATGATTCAGGCACAACGCGATTACTTTGGCGCGCACACCTTTGAGCGTGTAGATGAATTGCGCGGACAATTCTTTCATGAAAACTGGACCGGACATGGCGGAGATACAAAGTCGGGAACATATAATGTGTAGCCCTTCTTAATGGAACTCAGTGGAATGTCCTCAAACATAAATAAAGCTATGAATAGATTTGTGATGATAATTTTCGGCGCTTCCGGTGACTTGACGAAGCGTAAGTTGATGCCGGCGCTGTATACCTTATATAAGGAGAAACGTTTACCGGAAAGTTTTGCAGTATTAGGTGTGGGACGCACCGAATACCAAGATGATACTTACCGCGCTTACATTAGTTCCGAATTGGAGCGTTTTGTCGCTTCGGAAGAATATGCGCCTGAGTGCATGGAGGATTTCTGTAAACGCTTACACTATCTTTCCCTTAATCCCGCCGATGCAGCCGATTATGGGAAACTGAATGTACGTCTTCAGGAACTGACGGGTGAGCAGGAGCCGGATGGCATGTTGTATTATTTGGCTACACCGCCTTCTTTGTACGGTGTGATTCCCCTTCACCTCAAGGCTGCCCATTTGAATCGTCCCCACACGCGTATCATTGTGGAGAAACCCTTTGGCTATGATTTGGAATCGGCCCGCGAATTGAACCGCATATATGCGTCGGTGTTCGAAGAACAGCAGATTTACCGTATAGACCACTTCCTGGGCAAAGAAACGGCGCAGAATATTCTTGCTTTCCGCTTTGCTAACGGCATCTTTGAACCGCTTTGGAACCGTAATTATATCGACTATGTAGAGATTACCGCAGTAGAAAACTTGGGTATCGAGCAGCGTGGAGGATTCTATGAAGGAGCCGGAGCTTTGCGGGATATGGTGCAGAATCATCTGATCCAACTGGTGGCGCTCACTGCAATGGAACCGCCGGCTGTGTTCAATGCCGACAACTTCCGTAATGAAGTGGTGAAAGTGTACGAATCCCTCTCGCCGTTGACCGGGGAAGATCTGAAAGAACATATCGTCCGCGGGCAATACACTGCATCTGCCACGAAACCGGGATATCGCGAAGAGAAGAATGTTGCTCCGGACTCCCGTACCGAAACATATATTGCCATGAAAATCGGTATCAACAACTGGCGTTGGAACGGCGTTCCTTTTTACATACGTACAGGAAAGCAGATGCCGACCAAAGTAACCGAGATCGTGGTGCACTTTCGTGAGACACCGCATCAGATGTTTCGCTGCGAAGGCGGCCATTGCCCGCGTGCCAACAAATTGATCTTGCGTTTACAGCCCAACGAAGGCATCGTGCTGAAATTTGGAATGAAAGTTCCCGGGCCGGGGTTTGATGTGAAACAGGTGATGATGGACTTCAGTTATTCCGATTTGGGAGGATTGCCCGCCGGAGATGCGTATGCCCGTCTGATAGAGGACTGCATACAAGGCGACCAGACCCTCTTCACGCGTAGCGATGCTGTGGATGCGTCATGGCGTTTCTTTAATCCTGTGTTGAAGTATTGGCAGAAACATCCTGACGCACCGCTTTACGGTTATCCTGTGGGGACTTGGGGACCTTTGGAAAGCGAAGCAATGATGAACGAGCATGGAGCCGAATGGACTAATCCATGCAAGAATTTGACGAATACCGATGAATATTGCGAATTATGAAAAGTTATATATATCCTACTGCTACTTCGACCTCGCGTGCTCTTATCCGATACATAATTGACATGATGAACCGAGAGCCGGATCGGATTTTTTATTTTGCTTTCAGTGGAGGGACAACACCTTCTTTAATGTTTGATATTTGGGCGCATGAGTATCGCGAAGAAACTCCCTGGATGCGGATGCGCATCTTTTGGGTGGACGAGCGTTGTGTGCCTGTCAATGATTCGGACAGCAATTACGGTACAATGTTCCGCCTGTTGCTTAGCGAAGTGGGGATGCCCGATGAATTTGTATTTCCTATCTGCGGCACGTGCCGTCATCCGTCGCAAGAGGCGAAACGCTATTCGGATTTGGTATGCAGCACAGTGCCCTTGCGCCGGGGATTTCCCGCTTTCGACATGGTGTTGCTGGGAGCAGGTGATGACGGACACACTTCTTCCATTTTTCCCGGTCAGGAATATTTGCTATCATCCTTTCAGCCGTATGAGGAGAGTATAAATCCTTATAACGGCCAGCCGCGGATTGCTATGACAGGCTGCTTGCTTTTCAGTGCTAAAAAGATTGTATTCCTAATTACAGGCAAAGGTAAAGCGGGTGTCGTTTACGATATACTGGAATCGGGTGATACCGGTCCGGCAGCCTATGTAGCACATCATGCCGAAGACGTGGACATCTTTACTGACATAGAAATTACCGGATAAAACAGTTGTCTTTCAGGGAAGCTGTTTTGTTCGGTGCGGCAGGCCGGGTCAGGGTGCAAGACGCACTATTCTCCATCCGTCGGATTCAGGAGATGAAGATGAGGAGATATGTTCTTCTTTGCAAAGAGTATACAGAAAGCGGTCGTGCAACCTGTTTTCCCGCCCTTGCCAAAACTCGAAACGAGTAGGGGTAACGGCAAAACCGCCCCAGTTGCCGGGACGCTGTATTCTCTGTCCGGTCAGCTTAATCGCTTCCTTTACAAAGGCGCGGATGATTTCCGTCCGGTTGTTGATGATCCGGCTTTGTGGGGATATTCTTGCACCTATTTTGCTTTTGTAGGGACGGGTGGAGAAGTAGGCGTCCGAGTCTTTTTGGGGGCACTTTTCTGCTTTGCCTTCAATATGTATCTGCCTTTCCAGCTTATGCCAGACGAAGGAGAGGGAGATGTAGGGATTATTGGCTAGCTGTTGTCCTTTGCGGCTTTCGTAGTTGGTGTAGAAGATGAATCTGCCGTTTTCTACACCTTTCAGCAGCACTGTGCGGGTGGAAGGGCGGCCGTCGGGAGCAACGGTGGCCACGATCATAGCGGTGGGTTCGTCTTCACCGCAATGCAAAGCATCATTAAGCCAGCAGGCGAATTGCTCAAAGGGGTTTTCGGAGATGGTGTTGCGCATCAACTTATCTTTCTTGTATTCTTTCCGTATGTTTGAGAGTTGCAGTTCCATATACTATTCTTTAGGTTGATAACAATGAAGATGCGGAAAGTGTTGAGATCATCCTTTCTTTACGCTTAAAGAAAGGATGATATGCAAACAAAACAAACAATCATCTAGAAAAAGATTTTCTCTAAACGATAAGTCAATGCAAACTTACTTATATTATTTTGATTTTTACGGAGTGAGGGATGTGAATATATATTAATTTTCGAATCAGTGATTATTTTATACATATAATTCTCTATAAATTGACTAAAATATACAAATGTGTGCCGTCTTGTTTAAAGGGGATTGTGGATGGGAGGAGGAGAAAGATCCCGATCTTTGTTATGCGATGCTATTTGTACAAATTGAGAATTCTTGTTTTTTTCCTGATATATTTGTATGTTTGCCAGAACTAATGTTAATACTTAAAAACAGAAACATGCTAGGAAAAAGAATTGGCCAGTGGGCATTGCTGGCAGCTATCAGTTGTTGTCTCTCAATAGGGGAGGCTTGTGCTCAGAAGAAAGATTTTGGAAATTTGGCTCGCTATTCCAAAGAAAACGCAATGTTGCCAAAACCAGCCAAAAAGGAGAAAAGGGTTGTTTTTCTAGGCAACTCTATTACGGAAGGCTGGGTGCGGACTCATCCGGATTTCTTTAAAACGAATGGATATATTGGTCGCGGCATTAGCGGGCAGACTTCATATCAATTTCTGTTACGTTTTCGGGAAGATGTGATCAATCTCTCTCCGGCTTTGGTGGTCATTAACGCCGGAACCAATGATGTGGCAGAAAATACGAATCCGTATAATGAGGATTATACCTTTGGCAATATCGTGTCTATGGTGGAACTTGCTAAAGTCAATAAAATAAAGGTTATATTGACCTCGGTACTTCCTGCCGCCGCCTTTAAGTGGAGAATGGAAATAAAGGATGCTCCGCAAAAAATCCAAGCTCTGAATGCCCGCATAAAAGCATATGCAGAGGCCAACAAAATACCGTTTGTTGATTATTATCAGGCAATGGTATCTGCCGATAACAAGGCTTTAAACTCCCGCTATACCAAAGATGGCGTTCATCCGACGGGTGAGGGATATGATGTCATGGAACCGCTGATTAAAGCTGCAATAGAAAAGGCACTTTGAGAAGATGCCTGAATAAAGGATATACCATAATGTAAAAGCACTTCCAACGTTCGCTTACGGAGGAAGTGCTTTACACAAAAACTAAACTAGACTTATAGTATTGGAAATGCAGTTGTAATCTGTGTATCACTTCTTTGCAGGTTAGCTAAAATAGGTGTCCGACAATAAACGAGAAAAATCAGTTCATAGTTTGTAATGTTACGTTACTTTTATTTATATTTTCGAGCACTTCATCAATGAATAAAGAGCGGTAATGTGGGCATTCAAGAACGCCCTTACTTTTTGCTTCTCTATACACTTTGGAAAATAATTTTGCTTTCTCCTTGTCGGTGATTGGTAGTTGCTCTATGGGAGTGGCGAGAAACCGACACCCCCAGCCCTTACAGGTAGGAGTAAGGGAACAATAACTTGAATTTTTCCTCTGGCAAATACAGTTTATAATTAGAGAATTCATTTTATTTTCCTTTCAAAACGAATTTTTCCATCCGTATTTATGTAATATGAAAAACGTATTGTGTCGTAATTAGGATTAATAGATTTCATTTCAATGTACCTTACCCAAAATTCTATATAAGCTTCTCCATTTGTGTTTTTAACAATTTGAGCACTGTCAAAATCCTCAAATTCTATGACTTCAGGGATACCAAGTTGTATGTTTTTTACATCTCTTTTAACACGTTCATAACTTTCCCTTAGAGCTTTATCCTTTTCTCTTAGTTCTTCTTTAAATTGCAGGTCTTGTACGTATAGAATACTAAAATATCCTATTATAATTAGTAGAATAATACCTATACTAATAAAAAGTTTTTTTCTCATTATAATTGAATTATGGATTACTTATGGAAAGGATCAATCGTTTGCAGGTTTGTAGATGGAATATCTTTTTCGTCTGCAATCTTCTTCAGTAATCGTATGATTTCTTCTTGGTTAGATACCATTTTATTAATTTTCCAATACCAACATACAATTTCTCGGCATACAAGGAAGATAAGTATACATACAAGAAGAAGCACTAATAGGCTTATTATACCACTTCCTGAACTGCTTGCAGGTGCTTGTGCAAATAATAATGTTGGCGTTATAGCCGATATTAAAAATAGAATTTTTTTCATAATAATATTGATTTTGGAGTTTATAATCTCATGCTGCGTTCAACAACTTTAATTACATTGTATATCTCTACTACATCGTCAAGATTGACAGTGTAATCATTGAATAGTTCATTTAGTGAATGGCAGGTGATATTACCGTTATCATCTTGAGCAGTGATTTGCTTAATGGATATTCCTTTTGTTCGATGTACGATGACGAAATACCAGTCGTTGATATGAAGTTTAGGGAGCCATAAATCACGTCTTACTTCCCTGCAAAGTAGCTTGTCCCCGTCGCAGATAGAATTACGGCTGCCATCGTCCATGCTGTCACCTTCTGTCTCAAATATGCGGTACTTTCCGTGATAAGTCTGGTCTACGATCACCGGCATTGTTGGCAGGGTATCTATGTATTCAGCATCTCCGTAGCCGGCGAGATAACCGCATTGTGCTTTGATGTGTATAACGGGCACATTCATGTAGCTTAGGTCATCTACTTGACGGGCATTAGAGTGGAATGTTTGGGATTGGGTATCGGTAAGCATATTCCCCTCACCAGTTAGTAGCCATGAAGAATTAACATTGGGTAGTTTAGATGTAATTTTGTCAATAACACTTCTACCAATTCCTCTTTTTCCACTAACCCAACCACTAGTAGTAGAGGTTTTTTCTCCCATGAAATTCGCAAATTCGAGATTGCTATCATTGAAGAATGTTTTTCGTATCTCTTTTATTCGTTCAAAAACTTCCATATTCGCAAAAATGCTCTTTAAATTCGCAAAATTGTTAATAATTGCCAATACTGCGAATATTTTTCTTTTAAAATTCGCATTATTCGCAAAAGTGCGTATCTTTGCAACATCAAACAACAAACAACAGCAAAGATGCAAAGTTTGATTGAGATAACCAAAAAAACAACATACCTAAAAAGGAGTAAGACAATGAAAAAAAGAGATTATGAATTGGTAAAGAATGGCAAGTATAACAGAAGAGCAATCATGCAGAGAGCTTATGTATATGTGCGTAATTACAATTACTCTCTTTCAAGCGCCTTAAAAACGGCTTGGTGTGATGCTCATCTGAAAATGGATGAATATAAAGTACAGATTGCTCCTAAGTATCAAGATTACCCGAAACCGGCTAATAATTTCAGACAGGCTATGATTGATTTGAATCCTACTCTAAGAAGCTACGATAGCTCTTGGAGATAATATAACAAAGCTGCAGAAAAGGTCAGTGCTATACCGGTGATAAAAGCCGTGAGGGTTCGTAATGGCAAACGAACACTTTACCCTTCACCGGGCAGCTTTCCCTATTTGGTGATGCGTTACGCCGAATTTCTCTATCCGGTCTTTGAGCCTACCCTTTGATGGGAGATAGAGGACAAGATGGAGTGATTGCCCTAAGCAGTCCGTTCCAGAAAGCGATACTGGCGCTTACCCTCAACCCCAACATAGAGGACGCGAGAGATACCCGGAGTAGCAAGAATTTGCGATGACGTCTGAATGGGAGTTCAGAATGAGCGAAAGATTTGCAACGGTGCGAAATGAGAAGCCGACATGCCCCGAACGGTTATGCAGTGAAGTATAGTAGCTGATAACTCCGGTGGGAAGAACTGAGAGAGTTTATCGGGGCACGAATATTAATTAAAAATAGAGAGAAAATGAATGAAATAATAGATTACATTAAGGATTCACCAATTGAGTATGCAATTGATGCCTTGTCTGTGAATTATGTGATACAGACTATCGTTCAAATGGTACTGTTCCCCTTTGTACTATACTTTTGTTGGAGGGTTTTTAAAAAGATACTTCGTAACATGAGGAATAATTAACAGAAACTCCTTACAATAGTATATGCAACCAATGCGATGATAAACAGCAGGAATGAAACATACGAGCCTTTTTCGCAAAATACGAAAATCCTTCTTCTTGGTATGCTTTCATATACGTAAGCTTGACCGTGCGGTAATTCCCCGTTATGATATTTTCTTAGGTATTCCCGATAGGTGCGCACAGCTTGATTGCTCAACACTCTATTCTCGTATAGAGATATTCCAGAGAAAAGGATACAGAGTGCATTTACGCATATTGCAGTCACAAGGAGAACCTTGTTGCAAAGACTGTCCTCTGAAGGACTGCTTAAAGAAATGATTACCGCAAAGGTGGTTGAGGCTACCATTAAAAGCGTTGTTTGTATTTTGAATACCCATTCGGTTTGTTCATCCAGAGAACGCATATATAACCTAATTAGATTTCTTTCCCAACTCATATTTACTTAATTTTTTGATTTGACACTTCAAAGTTAAGTAAATCTCCCGAATAAAGCGTGATGCTGCCAATCGAATTGGTTCGGGAGAACTCAAATATTAATCAACTAATTACATACAAAAAATGGTAAAGAGAATTACAGAAAATTGGACCGAGGCTTTGCTGAATATGGAAGTAGGTGAAATTGTTGAATTCCCGCTTGAAAAGTCTGAATCTATTGTTGGAAGTATTATTCCACGTTTGCGAAAAAGAATGTGGAGAGAAAAGGCTGATTGGAGTAGAGACGGGGATTACGATACAGAGAACGGAATTTTCAGAGTTAAAAGGATAGCGTAATGGTTTCCCTTTCTCCAGCGGAAATGCTTGTTGCAAATGAGTATTGCAAGGGACTTGCTGACAAAGAAGTGGCCGACAATCTGAGCAAGTCTGTTTGGACTATCAAGACACAGAAGCGGACTATCTATCGAAAGTTAGGCATATCCAAAGATACTGAATTGCTTCTGTATATGATTTGCGACAGGCTGAAACGCAATTTCGATTTGAATGAGTTACGGAAGCATGGACTTGAGTTTTTATTCTCCATTCTTTTCATAGTAATGCAAATAACTTGTAATGATATTGATATGCGGAGAATGAAAACGCCCTCACGAGTGCGGACTACAATGCGCTATATAAGAGTAGGGGGACGGAGTAATAATAATTTTAATTTTTTGGCAGCATGATATATGAGGTAAACGGTGATTTACGCAGTTCTATGTTGATTGATGGGACAGCGGAGGCAAGGTTGGCAGATATACTTACCATCATGGATAAGCGTACATTTCCTAAGAGGGAATCAGAAAGAATAGTAGGTGGCCCGGGGAGATTGAAAACTTTGGTAAGTTCTCGAAGAGTGAGAGTTGAGTACAAACCTAATGGGAGAAGTTATTACAATGCTTCAGATGTATTGAGTTTTGCAAAAGTAAGAAAAGGAAGAAACCATGAAAAGAATAATTCTCAACGTGCTATTGCTTAATATATTGGCTTTGCCTTGTTTGGCAATGTTCAATGATGTTGATCCGGTAACAGGGGACTGGAACTATACTGTTAATCTTTTTGGTATAGTGTATTCTGTTTGGTTCTATCACAAAGTATTAAAGAAGATAATAAAGATATGAACCTCAGCGGAGGAAGTGCATTACACAAAACTTATTTAGTTAGATTGCTGTCTGCATGGTCTGTGAAGATATAGCAGGCAGAAACGGGTAATTAGCTCAGTCAGGTAGAGCGGTACATGATTATTTAATGTTGGTAATTTGTCATGGTATTATTTAAAGGTTTCATTCATGTACAGGTCGTGGTGTTCAAGTCCCACATTACCTACAAGCTTTTTTTATGTTTAACCAATAATGCCGACGAAAAGGACGTCGTAGGGAGAATGCCCCTATTTGAGTTTTATGCTTTAAGCTATCTTGTTAACTACCCTTCCCGGTGTGGTTTGACCGCCTATCCGGGAGCAATGCCCAAGCGAGGGAAGATATAGTTTAGTATTTTTATTTTGTTGTGTTTAGGTGTTCTGTCTGTGAAAGATGGTACACCTTTTTTATTCGGGAGTTCGGTGTAATGGCTAACACACCTCATTCGAGGAGACTGACGGTTCGAGTCCGTCAACTTCCACGACATTTTTTATTAACCACATAAATTTTATCATTATGAGTTTGATCAAGAAACCTAACGAGCTGACTGTTAAGACTACATTGTCAGCACTGATTTACGGACAACCGGGTATGGGAAAAACGACATTGGCATTATCAGCCCCGAACCCTGTGCTATTTGATTATGACGGTGGTATTCATCGCGTCAATGCGGCTCATCGCGTACCCACTGTTCAGATAACAAGCTGGGACGAGACGAACCAAGTACTTGCTTCCGAGGAAATCCAGGAGTTCGACACAATTGTGATTGACACTGCCGGAAAGATGCTCTCTTTCATGGATAAGGCTATCATGGCAGCCAATCCGAAAATGAAGAAGGCTGACGGTACTCTTTCCTTGCAGGGCTATGGGGTACGAAAGAATATGTTCATCAGCTTTGTAAATCAAGTTACCCTCATGGGTAAGTCTGTTATCTTCGTTGCTCATGAACGGGAGGAGAAAGTCGGTGATGAAAAACAGATACGCCCGGAGATTGGCGGTTCATCTGCCGGCGACTTGATTAAGGAACTGGATTTAGTCGGCTACATGGAAGCCATTGGCAAGGATAGAACAATTTCCTTTGACCCATGCGAGAAGTTCTATGGTAAGAATACTTGTAATCTTTCTTCACGTATAAAGATACCTGTTATCATTGATGCGTCTGGTACTGTTACGGGAAAGAATGATTTTATGACAAACATCATCAATACTTACAAGGATTATCAGACAAAACAAACAGAGTTGTCTTCCGAATATGATAAGCTTTTTGAAGTTATCCGGGATATGGTGGAGCAGGTAACCGATATGCAATCGGCTAATGAGGTACGGGAAGCGATTGCGGGTATGAACCATATCTTTGATACTAAGGTACGGGCCGGTATGATGCTCAATGAGAAATGTAAACTACTCGGATTGAAGTTCAACAAATTGTCTAATAAGTATGAACCAGCCGCCTAAATATAGATTTTACCCGTCGCTGCTCGATAAGTTCGAGCAGTATCTGCGGGCGGATGAACAGGTTGAAAGTTTTTGGAATGTCGACAATGAAACGGGGGAATACAAGAAAAGCCCCGAAGAGATTGAGGCGGAGCTCAAGCAAAGTCTGCTTGATGCGATAAACCGCGTTCCATTTGAGAGTGAAGCGGCTGATAAAGGAACGGCATTCAATGCTATTATAGACTGTTATATCCATAGGGAAAAGCATATTCCAAATGAACGAGAACCATATACCATTATCGGTGATGAAGAAACCAACATTATCCAAGTTGATTTTCCGGCTACGGATATAGCGCCTGCCCGTCATTTCTTGTTTGACCGAGCATGGTGTATCGAGCAGTCGAGATATTTTGCCGGTGCATTGTCTCAGGTCTTTGTCTCTGCCATTATCTCCACCCGTTACGGTGATGTGGAACTTTACGGGTTTATAGACGAACTTCTCCGAGATACTGTCTATGATATCAAATCAACATCCAAATATGATTTCGGTAAGTATGAACATGGATGGCAGCGGCATGTATATCCTTACTGCCTGATTGCTTCCGGTCAAATGGAGAGTGTGAAAGCTTTTGAGTACACTGCTTATCAGTTGAAGGGCGGTACGAGTCGTACACCGCTAATCAGCGGAACGCAATATCCGGAATACTACACCTATAACCATGAACAGACGGTTAAACAGTTGACCGCTCACTGTGAGTATTTCATAGAGTTTTTGGAAGCTAACAAGGAACTTATTACGGACAAAAAAATCTTTGGATTAGAGTAATGGCGCAAGAAGCAATTTTAGAAAAGGTTAAGGGTGAGGTACACATGAGTAAATCTTTTGACTTCATGTGTTCCCAACTTCGTAATGGTCGGTACCGTGTAAAAATCGAACGGTTCACAGAGCCGCGGACATTATCGCAAAACGCCCTCATGTGGCTGTGGTTCACTTGTATTGAGCAGGAAACGGGGACGGATAAACAGGATGTACACGACTATTACTGTAACCTTTTTCTTAGAAGAGCTTCCTATATTAAAGGTAAAGAAACGGTTATCGCCGGAAGCACCTCGAAACTCAATACAGTGCAGATGACTGACTTTCTGAATAAAGTACAGGCTGATGCTGCTGCCGAACTGGGAATAACTCTCCCTCTTCCGGAAGACCGTTACTATAACGAATTTATCAACGAATATCAAGACAGGAGATAGAAATGAATATCACAAAAGCAAAAATAACAAAGGACAACACGCTTGTTGCCACTTTTAAGAACGAGAATGAGGATAATGTAACCGTTGAGGGAAAGAACCTTATCCATAAGGATTTGCGGGCAGCGTTTGACGAGCTGATTCCTCACCTTACTTTCCTCTGCGAACAAAAGGAAGCTGACGGCAAAGATTCCATAGATGAATTGCCGGAAGAAATCTTTTCAACATTTGAGGTTACCGGTTATACAATTGGTGGTTCCGATGATAATATCGGGATTACTTTAGTCGGTAAACGTTTCTTAAAAAGTAAAAAGGTGCTCAATCTCATTGCACCGTTTACCATGTTCAACAATGAGAACGAGGAATACGAACACGCCTTTGAGTTGCAGCAAGCCATTGATGCTTGTAATTATGAAGTAGAACAGTATCTGACCGCAAAGAAATGGGCAGTAGTTCAGCAGGAACTTCCATTTGATGAAAGTACCCCGACTGATATAGGGGCTGACCCAGTGGGGGACGCTACTTTTGAGGAGGAAGCTAACGAGTTCCTCAAACAAGTGGCGGAACAGACCGGTACTACTTTGATTGTGGACGGTAAGAAAGTGAAACCGCGTCATTCACGTACTAAGAAAGTCAAAGAAACGGCAGCTTAATTATGGCAGCACCTTTTTGTATCACCAAATATCCAGACGGCTTCAAACTTAAATTCATGTATCATCCGATGCTGATAAAATGTGTGAAGAACATTCCGTCAGTCAAGGCCAATGCAAAGAGAGCTTACCTCTTTAATGAAAAAGCCTGGTGGGTTGACCTTGCCGATGAATGGTATGTCAACACCATGGCGAATTGGGCGGTGCAATATGGTTATTGCGGATCAGTACAGCGGTTGGAGCAAAGAAAAGCTGATATAAGTTTTGAGATTGCTCCAATGCCGCAATTGGCCGTACCTCATGGGCTACTTCTTGAACCATACGATTATCAGAAAGAGGGTATCGCTTATGCATTAGAACATAAACGGTGCATCTTCGGTGACCAGCCGGGACTTGGTAAGACATTACAGGCGATAGGTACGGTAACAATAGCGCAATCTTATCCATGTCTTGTAGTATGTCCGGCTGCATTGAAAATAAACTGGCAACGTGAGTTCAAGAAGTTTGCCGGGAAACAGGCTCTTATACTTGATGATAAGAATAAAAATACGTGGCAACGCTTCATTGAAACCAAGTGCTGTGATATTTTCATCACTAATTATGAGTCGCTGAAAAAGTTCTTCGTATTGGATGTGAAGAATGATACGCGGTTTACGCTGAAGTCAATCATTTTTGATCCTCGCATAACGCTTTTCAAATCGGTCATTATTGATGAGTCTCATAAATGTAAGTCTACTAAGACCCAGCAAAGTAAGTTTGTTGAGGGCATCTGCAAAGGTAAGGATTTCATTCTTGAGTTGACAGGAACTCCGGTAGTGAATGATAATACTGACCTTATACAACAACTTAAGATAATGGGACGTTTGGAAGATTTCGGTGGGTATAAGACATTTACCGAGCGCTTTTGTAACGGACCGAAGAAAGCATCTAATCTGAAAGAATTAAACTGGCGCCTTTGGAATACCTGCTTTTTCCGACGGGAGAAGGCAAAGGTGTTGACCCAACTTCCGGATAAGACACGCCAGTATATCGAGATGGATATCACTACGCGGTTGGAATATGAGAAAGCAGAAAGCGACCTTATTCAATATCTGCGTGTTTATAAGAATGCGGACGACGAGAAGATTGCCAAGTCCATGCGCGGCGAGGTAATGGTAAGGATGGGTATATTGAAAGCTATTTCCGCTCGTGGAAAAATCAAGGCGGCTGCCGAATTTATCCATGACGTTATCGATGGGGGAGAGAAACTGATAGTATTTGCTTATCTGAAAGAGGTAGTAATGGAACTGAAAAAGATGTTTCCCAAAGCAGTAACGGTTACTGGTGAAGATAATGCTACCCGGAAACAGATAGCTGTAGATGCTTTTCAAAACAATCCGGATTGTACACTTATCATTCTGAACTACAAATCGGGTGGTACGGGGCTTACTTTGACCGCTTCCAGTCGTGTGGCCTTTATTGAGTTCCCATGGACGTTCAGCGATTGCGAACAGGCTGAAGACCGGGCACATCGTAACGGACAGAAAAATAACGTTAACTGTTACTACTTCCTTGGTAAAAATACCATTGATGAATATATGTATGATGTCATTCAGCGGAAGAAGGGTATAGCTAACGGAGTTACCGGAACTGATGATGTAGTAAAGGAGAATGTAGTAGATATGGCTATGGACTTATTCAAAGGTAGATTATGAGAAAGAAACAAACTACACCACAATCAGAAAGCCAGATACAGCATAGCTGCCTGACTTGGTTCCGGCATCAATATCCGTTTTTGAGTCGCATGCTGTTCGCTGTTCCTAACGGTGGGAAACGCGATGCCCGTACCGGTGCGCAAATGAAATACGAAGGTGTTTTACGCGGCGTTGCCGATTTGATACTTCTTGTCCCTAAGAAAGGTTTTGCGTCTCTCTGTATAGAAATGAAAACTCCGATGGGGAAACAGAGAGAGGAACAAATTGAATGGCAGAGAGAAGCGGAAAAGTATCGAAATAAATACGTTATCTGCCGTTCTCTTCAAGATTTTATGAACGAGGTTAATTCCTATCTACGATGAATTATATTGAATTAGTCAATAACTTTTGGACTGTGAGGCGTATTAGACCGATGACAAGTTACGAGGCAGATTTTTATTTCTATTTGCTGAAAGAATGTAACTCGAGAAACTGGACTAATCCGTTCGAATTGCCGTCGAGGAATGTGGAGCTTGAACTCGGCATCTCTCGCAAAACAATTTGTGACCTGCGCAACAAACTCCAGCAAAAAGGATTGATTTCTTTCAAAGAAGGGAATAAACGGGCAAACGGAGCTTTTTATCAGATACTTTATGTTTCTGACGGTAACAAAAATGGTAACGAAAGTGGTAACGTAAATGGTAACATAAACGGTAACGTAAATGGTAACCCTTTATATAAACAGAAACATAAACAGAAACCTATGGGGGAAAATAACTCTGGCGAGTTATTCCCACCGGAGCCACCACCGAAAAAGAAGCTGCTTAAAACCAAAGTAGAGTTTATACCACCGACCGTCGAAGAAGTGAAAGAGTATTTTTGGGGCAAACTTCCTGACTGGGAATTGCAAGCGGATATTTTCTACAATCATTTCTCCGGGCTTGGTTGGAAAACGGCTACAGGTGCCAAGGTTGAACGTTGGGACAGCCGGGCCAATCTTTGGATAATCGAAAAAAAACAGCAAGGCAATGGAAAAACAGAAACCCAAGGACAAAACGGTCGGGATGCTGATAAGGCAGCAAAGGCAAGAAACCTCATTGCGGAGTATGCGGCCATCGAGCAGGGATGTGATGTTGTCGGCCATCAAGCAGAGATACCCGACCTTTAGCCAAGCCTCTGCCGCATATTCGACATCGCTCCAGCCGATACTTCTTACCGACCTTGATAAAGCATACAGCGAGAAGTCTCCCACGTTGTCAGACCTTGAACAGATGTACGGTGACGGCTCCTCGGTTTTGTGGGCAAAGACGCAGCTACTGACTATTGATTTTGCCTCTGTCACGAAAGAGAGTGCCGATGAAAATGCTTTGAACGAGTTCTCAAACCTGTTTGTAAGGCAGTATCACTACATCAAGTTGACCGAATTCATTCTATTTGTCGCCCGATTCAAGTTGGGCAGATACGGTAAATTCTACGGCTATTTCGACACGATAACCATTGGCGAGGCTTTCCGTAAGTTCCTCAAAGAGCGGTCGGATGAGTTGGATATAATCATCCGGAAACGTAATAACCAGGCGCAGGAGCAGCGGCAAGTACCTGTGGAACGGAATCACCAACCACCCGACGACTTACGGGCAAAACTCAAATTAAGATGAAAGACATAAAACTGATAGCGACTATTCTGTCAATTCTGACAGCGTATGCCGCTTTTTATTTTGTCTGCTACTGGATAGCGGACTATTGTTTAAGAACTTATTTGTAACGCAATTATGGAAAACAAAACTTTCAAAGAAGCTATCAAGAGTTATCTTGATGAACGTGCCGGGACTGACGAACTGTTCGCTAAGTCCTACGCAAAAGAAAACAAGAATCTGGACGAGTGTTGTTCTTACATCATGGGTGAAGCCAGAAAGCGCGGAAATGCCGTCGCTATGTCCGACACTGAAGTATTTGGTCTGGCCGTACACTATTACGATGAGGACGACATCAAAGTCAACAAACTACCTGCCGCCGCAAGAGCTGTAGCTTCCGCTTCATCCCAATCGGTTAAGCTGACCGAGGAAGATAAAAAGAAAGCTCGTGAGGAAGCGATTAAACGTCTTACCGAAGAGCAATATGTTTTGCTCAAGAAAAAGCCGTTACGAGGAAAGAAAGAGGCAATGGAAGTTCAACAGATGTCATTGTTCTAAGCCATGAGACCGCGTACTAAATTACAAAAGGAAGTTGCCGAGCTGAGTGCAAAATTGGGTGAAATATCTGATTCTCCCAAAGAGTGGGCCAAAGAACATCTGTTTGCTCATACGGCACATAAATGCAAGGATGAACTTTGGTGTTCGGAATGTGGGAAAATATGGATAAACACCGATAATAGCGAATTGAGCATTATCCTTTTGGGTGATAAGACCGAATGCCCTTATTGTCACCACAAGCTGGACGTAAAGGTAAGTCGGAAATGCCAGAATGAAGAGGAAATCTACATGGATATACTACAGGTTGTAGGTAACTTCCAAGTGATACGCCATATCCTGTGCTGCAAGTATTCTTGCAAAAGTGGTTTTCGTGAGCATCTGACATCAAATCCTTATTACAGTTTTTTTGAGACTGTTCAGGAATGGATTACAGTTAATGGCAAACGTACCATTATCGCCAGACCTATGAATATGGGTGGCAATGGATGGTTGTATGGTAGGCCTTTGAGTATAAAGAACGAATACGGTAGTGGTTATTACAGTTATGGTGATGTGTATTCTATACATGGATGGTTATATCGTAAGATAGAGGTTCTCCCGGAGTTGAAGAAACGTGGTATAGGCCGGAATTTTCCTGATGTCAATCCGTCGAGGCTTATACGATCGCTCTTAACCGGTAACAATGATGCCGAACTCTGTTTGAAAACAAAGCAGATGGCAATGCTTAAACACATGGCTAAGGAAGGGTATTATCAGCTTCGGTACAAGCCATCTTTCAATATCTGTAACCGTAATCACTACATCATCAAGGATGCCAGTATGTGGAATGATTACATTGACCTGCTGCTCTATTTCAAGAAAGACGTACGTAACGCCAAATATATATGTCCCAAGAATCTGAAAGTCGAGCATGATTTGCTGATGAATAAGAAAAGGAGCATTGAAGCAAAGTTTCGCAGAGATAGGGAAAGGATGGCGGCAATCCGTCTTGAAAAAGAACGTAGAGAAAGTATTATTCAGTTCTACAAGAGAATGGAGAAGTTCTTCGGTTTGGAGATAACGGACGGAAGTATAACTATCCGTCCATTGGAAAGTATAACCCAGTTCTATCAAGAGGGGAAAGCAATGCACCATTGCGTATATACGAATGGGTATTACAAGCGTAATGATTGCCTTATCCTTTCGGCCCGCATCAGGGAAAAACGTATAGAGACAATAGAACTGTCCCTAAAAACTCTTGAAGTGGTCCAATCCCGTGGTGCATGTAACCAGAATACAGAATACCATGAACGTATCATAGGGCTTGTTAAAAAGAATATTGGTCTAATCCGTAATAAATTATCAGCATGAAACATATCATCCGAAAAATAGAATACATCACCGGCGATAATCGTCGGTGTGAGAAAGTAATCATTGAAACAAACGACATCGAGACTGCGAGAAAGCGGTTATATGCTGAGTACCCCTGTGATGTGATATACTTTACTTATGAGACAATAGAATAGATAGTACAATGAAAGATTATATCGAGTTTCTGAAAGACAAGATGGCCATCAGTCATCAATCAGGATTTGAGGTGTCGGCAGAGGAACTGACACCTTTTCTTTATCCTCACGTGAAAGATACTGTTCGTTGGGCGATATCCGGCGGTTGCCGGGCAATATTTTCCAGCTTTGGTATGCAAAAGACCGTAACCCAGTTGGAGATACTTCGGGTAGTCCTGAAACACAAAGGCGGCAAAGGACTGATAGTTTGTCCCAAGCGTGTAGTGGTCGAGTTCCTTACACAAGCGGAACAACATCTGCATATGAAAGTTACTTATGTCAGAACTATGGCTGATGTGATGATATGCCCGACTGACATTATGGTTACAAATTACGAGCGTGTGCGTGACGGTGAAGATGGGGTGAGAATAGAACCTTCCTATTTCACTGTAACATCATTGGATGAAGCGAGCGTACTGCGTGGTTTCGGCACCAAGACCTATCAGGAATTTCTTCCTCTGTTTGCAGAAGTTCCGTATCGGTTTGTTGCCACTGCTACGCCATCGCCCAACAGGTACAAGGAGCTGATACATTATGCCGGTTATCTCGGCGTGATGGATACAGGGCAGGCACTTACCCGTTTCTTTCAGCGTGACAGCACGAAGGCGAATAATCTTACCCTTTATCCTCACAAGGAAAAAGAGTTCTGGCTATGGGTAAGTACATGGGCGTTATTCCTCACTAAGCCATCCGACCTCGGTTACCCCGATACCGGATATGAACTACCTGAACTACGTGTACACGAAGAAGTGGTTAGTGTGGACAACTCCACTGCAGGTACTGATCGTGATGGACAAGTGAAAATGTTTCGTGAGGCAGCTCTCGGTCTTGCTGATGCAGCGAAAGAGCGCCGGGACAACATGCAGGAAAAGATTGCCCGCGTGGTAGAGATAATCAATCGCCCGGAAAACAAGGACGACCATTTCCTTTTATGGCATGACTTGGAAAATGAACGGAAGGCATTATGTGACGCTATACCCGGATGCAAGGCTGTGTATGGCTCGCAGGATGATGATGAAGCGGACAAGGTGATATCGGATTTCAAGGATGGGCGGTTGAAGTATCTGGCCGCTAAACCGGAGATGCTTGGTGAAGGTCTTAATTTCCAGTATCACTGTCACAAGGCTATTATGTTTATTGACTACCGTTTTAATGACAAGTTCCAAGCGATAGCCCGTATCTACCGGTTTATGCAGCAGCATCCTGTTGACCTCTATCTGGTCTATGCTGAAAGCGAGGGCGAGATATTCAAGTCTTTCATGCAGAAATGGACGCAACACCGGGAGATGGTAGCTAAGATGACCGATATAGTCCGCGAGAACGGTTTGTTCGGTTTGCATGCCGAAGAGAAGATGATGCGGTGGATGTTCGCCAGTCGAGAAGAGAAATTCGGTAAACTGTGGAAGGCAATCAATAACGACAATGTTCTTGAATGTCAGAAGATGGAAAGTGATTCTGTAGACTTGATAGTAACCAGTATTCCATTCTCAAACCATTATGAATACACTCCGACCTATAATGACTTCGGGCATAATGAGGACAACGACAAGTTCTTTGAGCAAATGGACTATCTAACCCCGGAGCTTATACGTATTTTAAAACCCGGACGCTTGGCTTGCATCCATGTGAAGGATCGCGTACTTTTCGGTAACGCCACTGGTGACGGTATGCCCACTATTGATCCGTTCTCTGAGATGACGGTATTCCATTACATGAAACATGGGTTCCGTTATATGGGACGTATTACTATTGATACTGATGTGGTAAGGGAGAATAACCAGACTTACCGTCTTGGTTACACCGAGATGTGTAAGGACGGTTCAAAGATGGGTATCGGATGCCCGGAATATGTCCTTCTTTTCCGCAAGTTGCCTTCTGACACCTCACGTGCATACGCTGATTTGCCGGTAACAAAGAACAAGAGTGAATATTCATTGGCCCGTTGGCAGATAGATGCGCATGCAAGTTGGAAATCTTCGGGTAACTCTCTGTTATCATACGAAGATATGAAAAGTGCCGGAATAGATAAGATTCGACATTTGTTCCGAAACTACGAGCGTGAGCATATCTACAACTATGAGGAGCACGTGTCGTTCGCAGAAGAGTTAGAGACATACGGGAAACTACCAAAAACATTTATGGCTGTCGACCCTGTAAGCAAGAAGGAGTGGATTTGGGATGATGTTACTCGGATGCGAACACTAAATACCAAGCAGTCACAAAAGAAACGGCAGAATCACATCTGCCCACTTCAGCTGGATATTGTCGAGAGACTGATTAAACGGTACTCGAACAAAGGTGAACTGGTGTTTGACCCGTTCGGAGGTATCGGTACCGTTCCATATTGCGCTATCAATCTGGGGAGGAAAGGATTGTCTACTGAGCTCAATTACGACTATTGGAAAGACAGTCTTTCATATCTGTATGAGGCAGAAATGGAAGTAAGTGCGCCCACGTTGTTTGACTTATTGGATGATGCAGTATGAATGTTCATCAGACAGTCCCACGTTCTGATTGCACCTCTTTCGCCAAATGTGGTAAGCATTCACTTGCCTATTGCCGAAAGTACGGTGTATCCGAATGTGGTTCGTGTGAAATAGTGAAGCGGAAATCGAGAAACCGGGTGATAGTGGATGGAGTAGAACGTAAAGTGTGCAGTCGTTGCGGAAGCTTGCTTTTGTTATCCTGCTTCTACGATAGAACGATTCACCGCAATGGGAAAGTATATCACATCAAGACATCATGGTGTAAGATGTGTATATCTGAGGATAATAGGAAACGGAATCAAAGAAAACAGGACAAAAATGAGTTATTTATATGTTATTCTCAATGAAACAAAGTTAGAGGAAGTAACTTTTTCTAGTTTGAGTTCGTTTCTCAAATCATTTCGTAATTCATTTAACAAAACATCACATTTAGCAGTCTTTGTTGTTTTGAACCCCAAAGCAAACTCTCTTGATAGTTTAATTTGCTCTAACGTACCGAAAAGTTGTATATCAGCAATGGCTTTTTCTAAGTTAGGAATCATAGAATTGTCATTCCTATTAGAAGCACTTTCAAGAAGTTGCCATGCATTGATTAAGTATTTAATTCTTAAATCCTTTTTTTTATTTAAACTGTCTCTTTTTCGAGATAAAAAATGTACAACAAACCATCCTATAATGCTAATAATTAAGGATGTGAAACTAATATACAAAGATAAATCACTCATAATAATCTTTCTTGTTTTTTGCAAATGTAAATATAAAAAGTAATTTATGAAAACAATAACTATAAAACAGCCGTGAGCTTCTTTGAAAGTTCATGGTATTGGAGACATTGAGAATCGTACTTGGAGCTGCTGTGTGCTGAAGGATACAGTTCTATTCGATAAGCCAATTATGAATGTGAAAAGGAAATTGTGATTTTGGAAATATGAACTAAAATCCTAATTTTGCAAAAGATAAGTTTATTCTAAAATTATTGTGTATGAATTTTAATAATATAGATAAAACAGAAATTTTCGATGCCTTTCTGGAGAAATATAGGGATAAAATAGATTTAAATTCTACAATCAGTGTTTATAATTCGGATTGTCAGGGTGGGAATATTGTACAGCAACTTGAATCAACGAACAATGATAGTCCTTATATTTGTGATGTGGAAAACTTCGAAATTATGCGTTCCGAATCCATTTGCTCTGCGTGTAATTTTACTCAAAAAGAAGAGTTTGCATTAATCGCGCATGAATTAGGACATCTTAATATTAAATTAAATGACATAGAATGTAACGATACTCAAGATGAAGAATGTAAGGCTGATGATTATGCGGTAAAATTAGGGCTAAAGAGCGAATTAAAAAGTGCATTATCTAAAATGTTAACTTATTGTTCAGACGATTGGCTAAAAACTTTAGAAATCTCAGATTATGAATCTGATTTAAAAAAAAGAATAACCCGTTTATAATTTTACAGACAACTCCTGTCAGTGCTTTTTGAATACTCGGTAACTGCTTTGTGGCGGTTATCGGGTATTTTATTTGAATAGAGATACTAATAATGCAGCAATGGCAATAATGGTATTAAAAATAAGGAGCCATTTTTCAATTTTAGCATCTTGACTCTGTTCCCTACGATATTTCTGTTGGGCAAGTATTTCAACCTTTTGGGTTTGCATAGATTTATATTGCTCTTCCATGAGAATATGGCTATTTTGTTCGTCTTTCTTTTTTATATAAGTTGATTGCCCGGAAAGTCCGGAACCTATATCAAAACCTAAATCACTTTTATAAGAATTAAATCCATTCATACTAATAAGCCTTTATGTAAATGATAAATACAAAAATGATGCCAAAAGGCTATACAATGAAAAAATAATGGAATCTCAGTTTTTTACTGCCAAATCGTGTCAGTAACTTCTTTGATACCGGATAGTCCGTTCATGGATTATTCGGTATCTTTATTTTGTAAATCAAAATAATAAAGTATGTACGCAGTAAATCAGTATGATGCAATCGCAGAGGATTACGATTCTCTGTTTAAAGACAAAGCCAGCATTGAGGAGAACAGTAAGATAGCCTCGATGCTTTTTGATGTTCCCGGAATTATTCTTGATGTGGGATGTGGTACCGGACTGTTCCTTGATATTCTGAAAGTATCTTCGGATGAATATTTCGGTATCGATCCGAGTAATAAGATGCTTGAAATTTTCAGAAAGAAGCATCCCGGATACTATAACTTGTGTATCCCGTTTGAGATGTTAAACCTGAAGTTTGTGGTATTTAATACTATTGTCGCTCTATTTGGTTCGGCCAGTTACATTGAAATCGAAGCGTTAACGGATATTCCAGAGGGGAAAAATTTGTTCCTTATGTTCTATAAAGAAACATATCATCCGGTGACTTATGAACGTAGTGGTTGTGAATTGGAATATTATGGACATTCGAGGCATGAGCTGGAAGAAAGCTTTCCTCACTGTGAAGTAAAAGAATTTGGTAACTATTATATCGTGACTAACATATGATATTATATTCGGAACAAAATGTGTATGAGGCGGCGAAAGAACGCATAAGGCAGCTATTTTCTATAGGTGGCCGTCTGGGTGTTTGTTTTTCTGGTGGCAAAGATAGTACCGCTTTGCTGCATATCACTTTGGAAGTGGCACGTGAACTTGGTATTCAAAAGATACCGGTTATGTTTCTTGACCAGGAATGTGAGTACACATATACAGTCGAGTATATGCGTTATGTTATGTCTTTGCCGGAAGTAGAGCCTATTTGGGTACAAGTACCATTCAGATTATGGAATGCTAACAGTGGTGATTGGTTTATTCCTTGGGAGCCAGGGAAAGAGTGGATGCGTGAAAAAGAGGATATTGCTTTCAAAGAGAATGTATATAGCGCTGACAGATTTAAAGACATGTTCAATGCTATTGCATTTCATCATTTGGGAGAAGATTATGTTTCTTTGGGTGGTGTCCGTATTGAGGAATCTCCGGCCCGTCGTGCAGGATTAACAGGCAAGGAAACTCTTCCTGGTATGACATACGGAAAGCGTTGTAGTCATGGAGTAGTTATGTCCCCTTTGTATGATTGGTCTTATCGCGATATCTGGTATTATATCTTCTCCAATCGGTTAAGATATAATAAGGCCTACAATTACATTTTCTCAAAAGAACCGTTACGTTCGGCCAGGGTGTCCTCTCTGATTCATGAGAACAGTAATCAGAATATCCCTTACTTGCAGGAAATTGATCCGAAGGCATATAATGCCATGTACACCCGCATCCCCAATATTGGTACGACAAATCATCTTCTGTTGGATGCCTTTGAAGAGATACGTAATTATCCGAACTGTTTTAAGGATTGGCCGGAATATTTGCAGTATCTCATTGATAACATAGTAGCTGAGGATAAGAATAAAATCATTTTTTCCAATAACCTGAAGACAGTGATTACTAAAGTTACAAATTGGTCTGATGTAGACCGTCGTGATATTTACCGTGCTTTTGCTCGTGGGATTATTACCGAAGACTTTGAACAGACAAAATTGAATAACAGATTATTGGTTCATAAATCAAAGTATAAATATGGAAAAACTAAAAGAAATAATCACCCGGATGCTTGATGAAGCGCCAGACAAAATAAACTTCTTCAATGAAGTGAGGCAACTTCTATTTTCTTTGTCCCCGGAGAAAGTGAATCCGGTGGATCGTGTTCTTTGGGTTCCAATGGAAATGGTAAAGGCAAACAACTATAATCCTAATGCTGTGGCAAAGCAGGAAATGCAGTTACTTTATACTTCCATTCGGGAAGACGGATATACACAACCTATTGTTACGATTTGGAGTGAGGAAGAGCAAAAGTACATCATTGTAGACGGGTTTCACCGTAATCTCATTGCACGTATGTACAAGGATATTGCCCGACGGAATAGTGGTCGTCTCCCCATTGTGGTTATTGATAAGGATATCAATGACCGTATGGCATCTACGGTCCGGCATAACCGGGCACGTGGTAAACATTCTGTTGACGGCATGACGAATATCATTTATAACATGATTAAAAATGGAGAGTCGGATGCAGTCATTTGTAAGAAGCTTGGTATGGAACCATTAGAATTTGTAAAACTTAAGCACATCACCGGCTTTGCTAAGATGTTCAAGAACTATGAATACAGCAAAGCTATTAAAGAAATTATTCATCACACAGATTCAGCAGAGTTATGATTATGGATATACAGAATATTGCAATAGATAAAATCATTCCATATTGGAATAATGCCCGGAACAATAGCAAGGCTATCAAACCGGTAGAGGAATCAATCAAGAAGTTTGGCTTTAACCAACCGCTTGTAGTAGATAAGAATCTTGAAATCATTGTCGGCCATACACGATACTTTGCCCTATTAAATCTTGGATATAAGGAAGTACCTTGTATAGTCGTTGATTTGGATGAAGAAAAGGCACGCCAGTATCGTATTGCTGATAATAAGACATCGGAGTTTGCATCATGGGATGAAGATAAACTGATACGTGAACTTAGGACTATGAATGTCCCTGCAGATATGCAAGATTTCTTTTTTGAGCCAATAGAGCAGCTGCTCGGATTTGATGTAAACTTTACTCCGGCAAATGATTATGCAACAGAAGATATGCAAGCAGAGGAAGTACAGCGGGAATTCAGCCAGGAAATGGAACGTCAAGAGAATGAGGCTTTCAAAAAGAAAACGGAGCGTATTGAGGAGAACTTAGAGCAAGAAAAGACCGAATATATTGAAATGGCATGTCCCCATTGTGGAGAAATAATCAGGATGAAGAAGTGATATGGTAGCACCTGCGGGAAATAAATTTTGGATGTTAAGGAGTAAGCATGGGAGAGATAAACTCTTTTCCACGCCGGAACTTTTATGGGAAGCTGCCTGTGAGTATTTCCAGTGGTGTGATGAAAATCCCTGGCTCTCCAAAAAAGCTATTCAAAAGACGGTTCCTGTGAAAAGAAAGAAAGGGAAGAAAGTGGAAACTGTTAATGAACAGCAAGTGCAACAGGAAGTTTCCCCGACTTCCCGCCCGTACTCTCTTACCGGGTTTTGTATTTACGTAGGCGCTTCATCCAAATGGTGGAGCACCTTTCGTACGGAATGTAAAAATAAGAATGACGAAGATTTTTTAGAGGTCATCGCACGCGTGGAAGAAACAATCGAAACGCAACAGTTTGAAGGTGCATGTGTCGGTGCTTTTAATGCGAATATCATTGCTCGTAAACTTGGGCTTGCGGATAAGCAAGAAGTGGACCATACGAATGCGGGGAAAGAGTTTAAGTCATTTTCATTTCTTCCATATACCAAAGAAGCGGAGAGTGTGAAGTGATGGGAGAGAGAGTCAACATAAAACAGCGTTTAGCCTATAACTATCTTCGTGACGATGTTACGAAGTTCTTATGTTATGGTGGTGCCGGTGGAGGTGGTAAGTCATGGCTCGGTTGTGAATGGCTGATGCAATGTTGTCATTATCTTCCCGGAACTCGTTGGTTTGCGGGGCGAAATAATCTCAAAGACAGTCGAGCATCTATAGCGGTGACGTTTGTTAAAGTGGCTAACTCTCATGGCTATCCATATTATCACTTGACAAATGACGGCATCAAGTTCGATAATGGGAGTGAGATTGTCTTTTTGGATTTGACATATTACCCCTATAAAGACCCGATGTATGAACGTTTTGGTTCCTTGGAATTTACGGGTGGATGGATCGAAGAGGCGGGTCAAGTGAATAGATTGGCCTTTGAAGTGTTACAGACCCGTATAGGACGGCACTTGAATGATGTCTATAATGTTCCAGGGAAAATTCTTATTACTTGTAATCCCAAAAAGAACTGGTTATACGATAAATTTTATAAACCATGGAAAGAGCATAAGTTAAAAGATGGTTATGCTTTTGTACAGGCGTTGGTACAAGACAATCCATTTGCAACAGAAGACTATATAAACACTTTGAAAAATACTAATGATAAAGTAACGAAAGAGCGTTTGTATTTCGGCAATTGGGAATATGATAATGATCCGGCAGTACTTTGTGATTATGATGCTATTTGTGACTTGTTTACAAACGAGCATGTACAACCGATAGGCTTATCGACTGGTTCTTCTGACCTTGCCATGAAAGGCCGAGACCGTTTTGTCTGTGGGCATTGGATAGGTAATGTATGTAACATCAGGTTAGACCAGGAATACAGTACGGGTAAATCCATTGAAACGGATCTTAAAAACATGATGATACAGTGGAAGATTCCACGTAGCATGATGGTAGTTGATAGTGATGGGCTGGGGAGTTATCTTGAAAGTTATCTGAATGGCATCAAAGAGTTTCATGGTGGTAACCGCCCTATTAATCCGGAGTTTGACAATCTGAAATCAGAGTGCGCTTTTAAGCTCGCAGAACTAATAAATAACCGACAGATAAGGATTATATGTACGGAAGCCCAAAGAGAGCGTATAATCGAAGAATTAGGAGTTTTAAAGCAGGACCATATAGATGCTGATACCCGAAAGAAAGGAATAATCAGTAAAGAGAAAATGAAAGAGATACTTGGTCATTCTCCGGATTATCTTGATATGCTGATAATGGCAATGTTCTTCCGTATCAAACCAATTCCCAAACGACCAAAAGCAAAATTAGGACAGATATGACAGTAAAAGAATTTTTGATATTAAGTGAGGTGGCAAGTAATGTTACTGAATTATTGGAACAGATAAAGAAACTCCCAAAGCCGGATTTCATTTTGGGAGTTCGTTTGCCGGATAATCTGAATGATACCACTATTGGGCAACTTATGGGACTACAATCTATATCAAGCGATGTTGATTGTATAATGATACCATGTCATGTCCTTTTAGGATTCTCTGTTGAACAAATAGAAGTATGTGAGGTAGAGGGCGTTTTGGGATTTTCCTCATGGGTTACTAAAGAGGTGGAACGGATAACCAAACTGTTTGAAACAACAAACGTGGCGCCTACTCCTGAAGAAAAACGTGCAGGTGTAGACCAACTGTCATTTGGCTTGTTTGGTTTAGTAGATTATTATGCAACTCGCATGGGAATCACTGATCATGAGTTGGTAGAAAGGGTTCCATGGATAAGAGTGTATAAATGTCTCGATATGGATGCCGAGAAGATAAGATATGAGCGAAGATTACGTAAAATTTATCAAGATAATAGCAAATGAACACAAGTGTAGAAAGGAAAATGGCTTCTGTTGCAGAAAAGCTGAAGGGTATAACCTATTTGTTTGATAACTGGGCGACGGCTAATGTCCGATTGGATAAGATGCCATTACCGGCTATCATTAATCTACTACCTGTATCCGGTAAGTTTATTATATCCAGAACGCAGTTGAGGGATTGCCCTAACTGTATGATAGCATTTGCAGATAAGACAAGGTTTGATTTCGACGGGGTGGAGAATGATGAGGTTATTGAGAGATGCAAAGGATATGCCGTACAGTTTATCAAAGAACTGAATAAAAGCGGACTGTTTGAGTGGGTGAGCGATGAAGTACCTTACTCCATATTTTACGATAAGTTGGATGTGAATGTTACTGGGATAATGATAGAATTGAAACTTAAAGAGGTTCAAGGAGTACCCATGTGTTAGTTATGGAAGATAGGAGAAAAGAGATAAAGGGTATCCTGAATGAAGAATTGGAAAGTCTTCGGCAGCGTATTGTTGAGAACCATATACAGGCTGGGCAGCGTGCAAGTGGAAGGACTATCAAGAGCTTGAATGTCGTAGTGGATGATGATCATGGAATTCTGTTTGGTAGGAAGGCTTTCGGTGTATTGGAAACAGGACGTGGACCGGGGAAAGTACCTAAGGGTTTTTATAAGATTATTCGGCAGTGGATGATAGATAAAGGTATTCAAGTAGAAAAGCCTAAGTCATTTGCTTATCTCGTAGCCCGGAAAATAGCAGAAAAAGGTACCAGGCTTTATCGTACAGGGAAACATGAAGACATATATTCAAAAGATATTGAAATAGCAATACAAAATATAATGAATCGTGTATTTGGTATTTTCTCAAAGGATGTGAAACATATAAATCTGAATAGCAATGCGAACTCATAAGATAGATAATACAACGATTGAATATCCGGATGAGATAGCTTTCTGCTTTAATCCGATGGTTGTAAACGTTTTGGGCCATCCATGGGCATGGATAGAAGCTGTCGTACGTGATGTAGCAACGGGGATTGAACACTCCGAAAAAAGGGCGTTGTTTCAAAGTACATGCTTCTTCGACTTATCCTTTTATACCCAATCGTACTTTGATACAATTCAATTTGGAAGGATAGATTATTCTTTGTCAGGTGCGGAAGATACACAGTTGGGGCGGTTATTCTCATTTGATCTGAACATGTATTCCGAGAATGGGCAGTTAGGAGAGAGCTTTCAATTTGAGACTTATGTCGTTTGGGGAGCGATGAAAATCGGAGAGCGATATAATGGCGACAGAGTGTTAACATGGTTCAAGAACTTCCCATTTACAATAGGTATGTACTCAGCCGGGGAAAGCAGCGTCAATGTTACTGCTGATGGTAAGTCCTTACCTGCTGTCAGGTTACCCAAACGTAATATTTACAATCTATTCTTGACGGGAATCGATGCTCAAAAAGAAGTGAAATTTGATTTGTCTGGAACTGGAACTGTTGGAAGCGTATTCGATATGACATTTGACTACACTTTTCATATAGTGGCGGGAGCTTCCTCTAGTGTCCAGTTGCTTATTGATGACTGTACAAGTGGGGTATATCTTCGTTGGATTAGCCGGCATGGATTTTATTGCTATTGGTTGTTTAAGGCTGGTGATGAAAAGAAGCAAGTGGTGAATAACGGGGAATTCATTCGTAACAACATGCGTGATTATAGCTATGTAAATGGTTATCATGGCGGCACCGGACGTAAACAGCGTAAGACAGAAGAAAATACACTTCCTGTATGTGCTCCATTGGTGGATAGTGATACATACGATTTCCTTTTTCAACTTACCATGTCTCCAGTAGTAGATATGTACATGGGAAAAGATGTTGATAAAAAGGAACGGTGGCAAGGGGTGAACATTGCGGTTGAAACTTTTAACAAAACTCGTGCTGTTCTTCAAGATTTTGTAGCAACGATTATTTTACCAGAGATAAGGGTGCAAAGCTTATGAGAAATGATTTATTGTTTATTGACGGTGAATTGGTGGATTTGGATAACAGTACTAAGATTACTTTGAACTATAAAAGTAACCTGTTTACCGATTTGAGTAAGATCGTAAGCAATAACAGTTATACGATCAAGTTGCCTAAGACAGTCAGGAATCAACGTATTATCCAACATGCTGACCTTCCGGCATGCCAGACTGACTATCCGAGAACGTTTCATGATACAAGGTATATCCGTAACGGGGTTGAAATTATTTCTAACGGGAAAGCTGTATTAATGACTGGGGCGGATTCTTTTGAAATAGCTTTGACGTGGGGGAATATTAGCTTGTTATCTAACATTATTGAGGGTGACAAAACATTGAATGATTTGAAAGATAGTTATCCTGAGTATTATACTATTTGGAAAAGAGAGATTAGTAATTATCAAGATGGTGCAAGTTTTATCATGTCCGATATGAATATGGGGGTACGGAATTATGATAACAAGAACTATATCCATCCATGTGTCCGAGCAGGTTGGATTTTAGAACGTATATCCCAGGATAGCGGTATCAAATTCTTATTTCCTACCAATGTCACAGATAATCTGATTAACAAACTCCTTATCCCGATGTTAACCAAGAAAGGAAAGGGAGAGGATTATAATAATCAATTCGGAATCACTTATGAGTATGTGAACGGAACGCGACCCAATCATGATTATGGATATGTTTTGAGAGGTAGTACGTCTACTTATAAAAAAACAGATTATCTGGAAACGGTAGACCTTAGTTCATCCAAGTATGAAGGCATGAAGATTTTGAAGAACAATACCAAAATCCGGATCATGGGAAGAATGTTTTTTAATTTTGTGAGAACAGAGGTTCCTAATCCGAGATTTGTAGCTTACAAAGTTGTGAATGGGGTTGCGGAGGAAGTCTTCTCCGTTGGTTATATAGATTTAGAAAAGCAAGGGAATCAAAATTGGTTTGTATCTTTTGAATATGATGATTATACATCTGTATTGGCTGCGGGAGATGTGATCTATTTCGCCTTTGCTGATACTGGATTCTTTACAAACAGTTGGGGGAGTACAACCTTTGTAGTCGGGTTATTGGCATTCACTGAAGAAACCAATGTTTTTGAAGATGGAATAAGCGATGGATATTATCCTATTATATCCAATTTGCCAAACATAAAGCAGATTGATTTCATTAAGTCTTTATCTGTTATGTCTGGTACATTTGCTGTAGTCAAAGATGATGTTACGGTTAGGTTTGTTTCAATGGATGAAGTTATAACTAACAAGTCTAGGGCTATAGATTGGACTACGAAGGTGGTTGCGTCGTATCAGGATAATAAACCTAAAACTATCTCGTTTTCTCTTGATGGATTCGCTCAAAAGAATGTCTACAAGTGGAAAGAAGACAATACAGTATCTGGAGATTATGAAGGATGCATCAATGTTGATGATGAGACTATTGAACTAAGTAAAGATAGCGTTACGCTTCCTTTTGCCGCAACCGATACGAGAGCCGGTAAAGCATATATTCCAATTTATGAATATGAAGATAACGAGGAGATTGGAAAGATTGGGAAAGTTGAACCTCGTATATTGTTGGAGATTAGTAACAATGGTAAGTCAAGGGCAACATTCAACGGGTTGTCATGGCATGCCTTGTTGTCTAAAAATTATCAATCATACCAAAAGGTGGTACATAATCCGGTTGTCATTACGGAAAAAATTGAAATTAACGATATTGAGCTAAAAGAGTTGGATGTAACGGTTCCGGTATATCTGGGCCAATACGGTAGATACTATGCTATTATATCTGTAAAGGCAGAAGATACGGGGATATGTGAGTGTAAATTATTACAGTTGGAGGTATAGTTATGGAAAATGTAGAAGAAAGAGTGCTGGATATTCGGGTACGATACGATGATGCTATCCGAAAAATCGCAGAATATCGTACTCAGCTGGATGTACTTCGAAAAAGAGAACAAACTTTAAAAGAGGATTTGAAAGCAGGACGTATGAGTCGCAAAGAGTATAACTTACAGTTATCAGAAACCAAGATTGCTACTCGTGAAGTGAACGAGGCTGTTCGAATTCTGAGTAAGCAAATACAGAATGAGCGTAAGGAACAGACGGAGCTTGAAGGTAGCTTAGTTAGATTACGTGCGGAACTTTCTAATTTGACTGCTTCTTATGATAGGTTAAGTCGTGCGGAACGTAACAGTGCCAAGGGCAAAGAGATTCAAGATAAGATAAATGCCATTACCGATGAATTGAAGGAAGCGGAAGAGGGTACACAGCGTTTCTATCGTAATGTCGGTAATTACGAGGAAGCTTTGAAAGATTTTGTAGGTATCAATAATGACTTTGCAAATTCTTTGTTGAATATCGCCCAGAACTCAAATGGAGTGAAAGGCTTTTTCTCCAATATGAAGACAGAAGCATCTGCTTTAGGTTCAACGCTAAAGGCATTATTGAAAAATCCGGTATTTATGAGTATAGCAGGTGTTGCCGGAGTCGGTTTTGCTTTCAAATGGTGGTATGACTACAATAAGGGGGTAAAAGAGGCTACCAAATTGACAAAGCAATTTACGGATAAGTCTGGCGATGATTTGAAAATCTATCGGAGTGAAGTACAAGCTTTGGCTGATTACTACAGTAAAGACTTCCGGGATATGTTGACTGCTATTAATTCCGTAGAAAAACAGTTTGGCATATCTTCTGATGAAGCGTTGAAAGTAATCAAAGATGGTTTCATTGCCGGAGCAGATGCGAATGGTGAGTTCCTATCTGCTTTGAAAGAATATCCGGCATACTTCAAAGAGGCTGGTATCTCTGCGGATCAGTTCGTTGCTATTATTGCAGAAACCAATAAGCAGGGTGTCTTCTCTGATAAGGGAATTGATACTATCAAAGAGGCGAATACCCGGCTTCGGGAAATGACTACATCAACGGCTGGTGCATTGGATGGTATCGGTATCAGCTCTAAACAAGTCCAGAAAGATTTGCAGACAGGAGCAAAGACTACTTTTCAAATCATGCAGGAAGTATCTGCCAAATTGGATGAACTACCGGAAAGCAGTGCGGTGGTTGGAACTGCCATTGCAGATATCTTTGGCGGTCCGGGAGAAGATGCCGGCTTGCAATATATCCGTACCTTGAAAGATATTTCTGTTAATCTAAATGAAGTCAAAGGTAAGACCGGGGAACTGGGTAAAGTGGAAGATGACTTGCTCGCTTCTCAAACGGAACTAACCAAAGAGGTCGCTTTGCTTTTTGACGCTACAGGTAGTTCATTTGAGAAAATGACGGGTAGGATTGAGACTTTTGTTAATGATACTCTATCCTCTTTGATTAGAGGTGTACGAGCTTTATTTGAATCGGTAGAGGATATCTCGGAACGGGAAACTAAAGCGGCTGTTGAGCTTGGTAAGAATGTTGCAGAGGCTAATGTCGGGGATGAATATGCCAAGATAGAGGCGGCACGGACTCGATATGTGAAAGCGGGGCTTTCTGAGGAAGAAGCTTTGAAAAAAGCTAAAGAAGAAAGACTGCAGATGCTAAACTTATCCCTGAAGCAGGAAGAAGAATACTTGCAGGAAACTGTTGCCATCAATGAGAAATACAATAAAGAACTGCACAATGTTTCATTCTGGCGTCAGGGAATTGGAAAAGACCGTTCCAATTCGGCCATAAACAAGGATATCGCTTCTTCATGGAATGATTATATAGCACAGTTGTCGGCTGTGGAATCCAGGAAAGAGACTATTAACTTGGTGTCTTCATATACTGGAGATGCCGATAAAAAGAAAACGCCGATTGTTGACCCTAAAGCTGTGGCCGAAGCTCTAAAAATCAAAAAGAAGGAGCTAGAAGAGATACGTAAGGCTGAGAATGAAATGCTAAAGCTCGTCAAAGATAGCCGGAAAAAGCAGACGCAAGAGATAGAATATGAATATAGCCGTCAGATTGAAGATTTGGAAATCCGCTTGAAAACCGAAAAAGACTTGACACCTCGTGCCAAAGAGGAAATCGGAAAACAGATTCTTTCTCTTGAACAGCAAAAAATAGCAGCTTTGCAAAAGTTCTCCGATGAAGAACTGAGAAAAGAAATTGAAAATCGGCAGAAGCTTATCGCCCTGCAGCTTGAATCTGTAAAAGCCGGAAGCGAGCAGGAGTATCAATTAAAGATGCAGCAACTTGTAGCCCAACGTGATGCGGAGCTTCAGCAGAAAGAGCTAACCGAGCAGATGAAACTTACTATTATGGAGAAGTACAACAAAAAGATTGATGATTTGACCGAGCAGCATAATAACTCCATAATCAAGAAACAAGAGGATGCATTAAGGATACGTTTTGAAACAGAAATAGCCCAGACATACGGTGACGAACAAGAAATTCTCCGTATTAAGATGGAGCAGAAGCTTGCAGAGTTGAATACTATACAGCAACTTGAGGGGGAAAGTATAGAAGCTTTTAATTTGCGTAAACTTCAGGCTCAAAATGACTATAATGATGCAAAGAAAGCTGTTGCAGATAAGGAGATAGCTATTGAACAATCCAAATATGATGCTATGGCTACTGTTACAAATGGACTTATTGCCTTGACAGATGAGATAGGTAATCAAGACCGTAACTTTGCCATTGCAAGTAAGGCTTTGGCTCTTGCTGAAATTGCAATCAATACAGGTAAGGCTATTTCTAAAATGGTTTCAGCGGAAGCAGGAAAGGGTATCATTGGACTTGGTACAATGGCAAGTGGTATAGCTACTATACTTTCTAATATTGCAGCTGCCATATCTACGGTAAAAAGTGCTAAATTTGCACAGGGTGGTTCAGTAGTAGGTCCAGGTTCGGGTACAAGTGACTCTATACCGGCGATGTTATCTAATGGTGAAAGTGTAATGACGGCTGCCGCAACTTCTATGTTTGCTCCGTTATTATCAGCTTTTAACCAAATGGGTGGTGGCATTCCTATCAACGTCACTACTTCATCCAATCAGGCGTTGGGTGAAGATATGCTTTCCAAAGCTGTTGCAAAGGGTATGATGATGGCTCCGCCGCCGGTATTGTCCGTAGAGGAATTTACTTCTGTTGCAGATAGAGTAAAGTATGTCGAGAATCTTGGTAGTGTATGAATGCGTATGAGTTATTAATTCTGAATAGGAACATCCTCCAAGTAATGGATGGTGTTTCTCTTGATGTTGGGGATGTGAAATACATCCCAGTATATCAGGAATATATGCGCTTGTTACGGGAAGGGCATAAAAAGACCTATATCATGCAATATTTATCTGATGAATATAGTATTGCAGAAAGAACCATTTATCGGATCATTGATAAGTTCTCAAGTACGGTTAATATCTAAGTAAGGGCGGAGTCATTTTCCGCTCTTTTTGCTTAGTAAAAAAGTTACTGACAAAGCGTGTCAGTGGAATAAACTTCTTATATTCTTCAAGCCGTATCCTGTTTTCTACCTTTGTTACAAACAATTATGTAGTATGGCAAAATTATACATTAACAAGGACATTGTTGCCGATAGGGATAAGCTAGAGAGTTGGTATTTGACCGGTGATGAAGGGCTTTCGTTTCCAGATATTCAATATTTTCTTTCATGGCTTGACCCGGCTGACCCTACAATCGACATTGAAATACATTCATGTGGTGGTGATACTGTTGAGGGGTATGCAATTTATGATGCATTACGTGCATCGGGTAAGGAAATTTCTTGTACTGTTGTTGGAAGATGTGCTTCTATGGCAACAATTATTCTACTGTCTGCACCGCTGGAACGCAGAAAGGCTTATCCCCATGCAAAGTTTCTCATTCACAAACCATATTTGGCAAAGTATGACGATGTCTTAGACCTTGAAACGATAGAAACCCTTAAATCAAGTTTGGAAACGGAAAAAGCTAAGATGTTAGCAGTCTATGTTGAAAGGACAGGGACAGAGCCAAACGTGTTGGAAACTCAAATGAATAAAGAAACATGGTTTGGTGGAGAGGTTGCAAAACAATTAGGATTTATATCTGCTGTTCTTGTCCCAACTACAGCAAAAGGAATCGATTATAAACTTAATAGTAAAAAAATGAACAAAGAAAAACAAGTGACAGTAAAGCAATCTATCATTGATAAGTTGCTTGCCAAATGTGGCTATCAAAAGATTGAGGATATTCCAGTAATATCTATGGAGTTGACAGACGCCGAAGGTAATATACTGACGGTGGAACGTGAAGAGGGAGAACCGCAAGTCGGGGATGCCGCGTCTCCTGACGGTGAACATGTTATGCCTGATGGGAAGACTATCATCGTAACCGATGGAGTAATTACGGAGATTAAAGATCAGGAGGAAGAAAATGGTGATGAGGAGATTGAGGCTTTGAAGGCCCGCATTGAAGAACTTGAAGCGGAAAATGCGGCTTTGAAAGTTAACGCCCGTACAGTTGAGGACAATAAGATTCTGAATGCTGTAAAGATGGCAGGTGGGGAAAATTGGTTGGCGAAGCATTGCTCAACCTACAGGGTTTCTTTACGTGCCCAGACTTTTAAGACAACTGTTGATCCTCAGGCCAGTGCAGAGGAAACACCTATTCAGAGGAAGTTGAGAGAAGAAAGAGAAAAGCGAGCTAAAAAGTAAAGAAAGGAGATTTGAGTATGCCTATTTTGGATTTTTCAAAATTGACACCGGACAATCAGGCGGTGAAAGATTTGAAAGACTTGATTGAATTGACAGTCTTTCAGAATGAGGATATGGAGCGTTTTATGACGTTCATGCCTAAAGTGACCAATGGCAAGAAAGTTGGTTTTATTGGTGAAATGGAGGATGTGGGTATCGCAGGCTCTGGATGTGATCCTACATATCAAAAGGTGGCTATTGCTGCAGCCCAAAAGGTTTGGGAAATTGGTGATTGGCAAGTTCCATTGGAAATGTGTTATGAGGATTTGGAAAACACTATTGCTAAATATTGCCTAAAAACCGGTACTAATATTGCGGACCTTACTTCTACTGAGTATATGGATGGAATCGTCCTTCCGAAGCTAACGGAAGCAATGATGAAAATGTTGTGGCGCTTTACTTGGTTTGGAGATAAGGATGCTGCCAATGTTGAAGGTTCAGGGCAAATTACAGATGGTTTGAATGTTGAATTGTTTAAAACATGTGACGGTTTCTTTAAACGTCTGTTTGCTATATGTACAGCTAATGCTGGCCAGCATACTGTCATATCAGCCAATGCTGAAGCATCTTATGCTTTGCAAAAATCCAAAATGAAAGAATTGGGCGCTGCAACTTCTATATTTGATGCAATGCTTGAAGATGCGGATAGCCGTATTTTCCAAAAGTCTGGACATGCAATTTTTGCTACGAAATCATTGTGTGATTCTTTATCTCGTGACGTGAGAGAAAAATATAAGGTTATTATGCCTTGGGAAGTTATTTTTGACGGACTTGAAGTAGGGGAGTATGACGGTGTTACAGTTGTAAAATGCTCAATTTGGGATCGATTTATCCAAGCATATCAGAATGATAAAACCAAATTGAATCTTCCCCATCGTGCTGTTCTGTGTTCTCCGGACAATCTGATGTACGGCTGTGAAGGTGATAACCCTATGTCAGATCTTGATATCTGGTTTGAAAGAAAATCCCGTAAGAATTATATCTATTCTACAGGTAAACTTGGTTCTATGATTGGCGAGGATAATCTGGTACAAGTTGCATATTAGGAAAGGAGGTATTTATGGGAGTATGCGATGATATTTTGAAGAAAGATATTTCTCCGTCTTGTGATGACCCGGTTGTACAAGGTTTGGAGCAGGAAGGTGTGATAATGAATCGTGCAGATGTAGACTTTGCTGCAACACTATTCAATTCTACCCGTAAGAATGTGATTGAGACACTAGCCATGAAGACGGGGAAGAAAGCATATAAAGTTATTGTACCAGGAAAGGCTCCATTTACAGGAACTACCACAGCTTTGGCTACTGGTACATATCGCAATTCATTCACAAACACTCTTGTACTTGTGATTCTAGCTAATGATCCGGATGTTTGTGCAGATATTATTGACGGCTTGGCTAACGGTTCTTACGTTGTAGTGTTGGAAAATAAATATAAGGGGTTACAAAAAGAAGCAAATCCGGGCGATGCCGCTTTTCAGGTTTTTGGATATTATCAAGGTCTTACAGCTACTACTATTGAAAACAATAAGTATAGTGAAGATACAGAAGGCGGATGGACCGTAACACTTGAAGAACAGAAAGCTCCAAAGTCAGCTTTATTCTTGTATAAAACAAGTTATGAAGCTACTAAAACTGCTATTAATACTTTAACGGCCAAACCGGCAGAGTAGAGGTATGACAGTTTTAGAAGTGGTTGATAAATTGAAAGAGTTGGGGGATAAACTCCCCCTCTCTTCTTCTGATAAATCAGACATTGAAGTAATGTATCATGAAGTCTTCGGACGAACTTTTATTAGAACTTCATGTGGTGATTGCTATCGTGATGCTGTGATTGAGATGTATTCATATTTAAAAAAATACGGAAAGATGAAAGAAAAATCAAATTATGCATTGAAAAATGGTGTTTTACTCCAGGCTGGCTTTGGGAGTGGTGAAATGTATACCAATGATAATCTAACTGATGAAGCGGCAGAAAGATTTCTTGCGGGAAATCCTAAAGGGATAGTGTTTTTTGCTTTAACGCCTTCTGATTGGGAGGAAAGGGTTGAAAAACGCAAGAATCCTGTTACGGTTTTGGATGAGATTTTAGTTTCAGAATTGGTGAAAGCTTTCCAAGTGGAAGGTGCGACTGTCAAAATTGTAAAAGATACATTTAAAACCTATCAAATAGATGGAAAGAAGGTGACTTCTAAATTATTGGATGCCCATATAAAAAAGGCTCAATCCCTTTTTGAATTAAAACAAGAAACGGCAGAATAATAAATGACCTCACGAAACGATGAATGTAAATGATTTAAAGAAGAAAAGTAATAGGCGTGTTGATACGGGATATTTACGTAATCTTGGCATCCAAAGCTATGGTGATGATAATCTATATCCTCAACATTTAAGGAATATCATCGCTGCGAGTTCAACGGGTAGTGAATGTGCGGAACGTTATGCCAATTTTATAGAAGGGAATGGTTTTCGTGAGGTCACTTTTTCTGAATATGTAGTTAATCGTCGTGGTGATACAGCAGATGATATCCATGCTTTTGTATGTAGGGATGTCGCAGATTATGATGGGATAGCAATACATGTAAACTATAATATGTTTGCTGATATAGTAGAGATACAGCATGTCCCCTTTGAGAATTGCCGTTTATTAGAGGAAGATGAAACCGGATATATTGCAAAGATTGCGGTTCATCCAGATTGGACAGGAAAGAAAACTCGTAAGGGTAAGGCTATTAAAGTTGTACAAGAGAATGTAGAGTTCATCGATGTTTTTAATCCTTGTAAAGAAGTGGTGTATGCACAGATTCGTGCTGCAGGGGGAATTGAAAACTATAAAGGACAGATATTATGGATTAGTAACACAGGAAACTTTGTGTATCCTGTCGGAAAGGCTGATCGGGTGATTGCGGAAATGAGTACAGATGAAGGGCTTGCTAATATAAAGTATCGTAATGTACGCTGTAATTTCATGCCTTCTGGGATGATTATCACTAAGAAAGGCGTTTCTCCGGTACATCTTGATGAAGAAGGAAACCCGATAAGAGAAGATAAACCAAGTGAAGATACAGGCTTTTCAGATACCATTATACAACTTCAAGGAGATACTAATGCTGCAAAAATATTGGAAGTATCTTTGGAATCCGATGAAGAAAAACCAGAGTTTGTGGATATCAGTTCTAAAAATTATGATAAAGAATTTACCGTAACTGATACTAGTGTGGTAGAGCGTATTTATTCTGCTTTCGGTCAAGAACCTTGGTATTGTATAAGGGTTGGTAAGGTGGGCTTTTCCGGTGATATATTGGAAGATGCATTTGAGTATTATAACTCTATTGTATCAAAACAACAGCGAATGATTGAACGTGCTTTTCAGAAGATTTTTGAGCATTGGTATGAATCTGTTAATCCATCTAATGACTTTAGTGTACAACCTCTTAAATACGTAAGGAATGCAGCAGTATCTAATAACAACGGATGAAGTCTCTAAGCTAGCCCGTACGATATCAGTGCATATCGATGCGGAAAAGATAGAGACATATATCAGGGAGTCGGAGAACATTGATTTGAAATTAGCTTTGGGTGATGCTTTACTTTTAGATGTAAAAGAACACCAAGAGAATTATAATGAGTTGCTTAATGGTGGTTCTTATGATGCAGGATATGGTGAAAAACGTTCTTTTGTAGGGTTGAAAACGGCATTAGCCTATTATACCTATGCTCGTATAGTGAAGAATGGGGATGGTAATGTTACCCGTTTAGGATTTATGAATAAGGATAACGAGTATTCTTCACGTCCGGATTTTAAAGAGAAGCTCATGGCCTATAATGATGCTTTTTCTGTAGCAGACCGATACTTAAAAGAATGTGTGCGCTATTTGAATGACAATAGGCACTCTTTCCCTTTATATAGGGGAAATGGGGGACTAACAGCCAATCGTGTGATGTGTAGAGTTTTGGGGGAATAATGGCTGATACTTTTGATATATTAAGGAAACTAGCTTTGCAAGTGCGTAATGCTACCCTTGCAGGAGAGAATAGCGCTGAACGTGTGGGTCGTATTCTTGTGGGGGTATTGGATTTGTTGTCACAATTTTCTTTGGATGAATTGACGAAAATCTTTCTCCGTAAAGATCAACCGGACCAGGCATCTTTTCTTGTATCTTTTTTGGCAGGTGCAGTGTTCGGTAAGGCAGGTTTTGCTTCCGGACTGACTGGTTTTGGTGCCAAGATCGACGAGAACGGTAACGGCGAAATGGAAAGCCTTATTCTCCGTAGATTTCTTGAAGTTCCAGAGTTACGCTATAACCGGATATCTGTCACACTCGGTGATAAGTGGAATGCTCCGGGAGCGGGCATTATCGAGCAAATAGAACCTGATATGGATGGGGACGGTAACTTACAGATGACCGGAACCGGATATCTGAAGCTTGAGGAAGGAGAATACGGTGCTATTGATGTAGGTGACATTTGCATGGGTATCTTTCACAGTGAAAAGGCAGAAGATAATGCTACTGCAGACAGTGATGACAGTTGCGGCAACTTTCAATATGCGGGTTTCTATACTTGTTATTTCACCATCACCGAAATAACCGGAAGTAACAACAAGCAATTCAGATACCAGCTTCGTCCTATCAGCGAACACTGGAAGTTGACTTTCCACCCATGTCAGGCTATGCACTTTGTCTGCTATGGTAGCTTTACTAATGCTGATAGGCAGACGTCCACATATACTACGCGCACTTATACCCGTAGGCTTTGGAAACAGAATACTTGGGAAATATCGGCTGCTAACATAGCTTCCCAAAGTGGTGATTTGAGTAATCTGGCCGTTCATGGTCTGCAAATGTCCGGTTATTCGGAATATGTGAATAATGTCTATTTGACCGGAGTTATCAAACAGATAAAGCCCGATGGTACACCTGTTCTTACAGTCAATGACCGGGGAGCATGGACTACCGGTATGAAGTGTGATTTCTATGATCGTGTGTCATATGACGGTCGGATTTGGCTATGTATCAATGAGGACGGAACAAGTGCGATGCCCTCGAAAGATAATGTTGACTGGCTGCTTCAAGTGGATAAGGGTGCGGATGGAACTTCTTTTACCATTAAGGATAAGCTGGATGATATATCGCAGCTTCCGGCAGAAGGAAATTCTATTGGTGACGGGTATCTTATAGCCGGCCATCTTTGGGTATGGAATGGACAAACATTTGAAGACAAAGGAAGTATTCAAGGTCCGGCCGGACAAAGTGTAAGCGTTCTCGGAAGGTGGCAGACTGGTATGCATGTCCCTTATTTAGGCATCGTAAAGATGGGGACGGCCACATGGATGTGTACAGTTCCGGAAGGTACTGATAACCCTCCTATGTGGACTATCACTGATAAGGACGGTAACCGCCTGTTGCAGACACAGGACGGCGGGAAAACGTATGGCTATATATTAACCGGAACCGAGAATTCCACCGAGTATATAATGATAGCTCAGGATGGTACGGATG